>JAESFG010000306.1_pt1 | contig 90570 bp, 64 predicted proteins | sample 9269371 | NCBI WGS metagenome assembly JAESFG01 (sample SAMN14506227, study PRJNA617093) | algae metagenome | isolation source: Aetokthonos hydrillicola CCALA 1050 (B3-Florida) and co-occurring... | place: USA: South Carolina | collected 2013-01-01
ACATCAAGAAAATCGCCCTTGCTCTGGCACCCAGGCCTGCCTGCGCCTGAGTTCTTCCCGAAAACACCATCCAATCCTTCAAAAAGCAAAACCCCGCCGAAAATCGACGGGGTTTGTCAGCGGTCTGAAACGCCCCGGTTTCCCGGGGCGTTTCGCATTCAGGCCTATCGACCGAACGCGTGATTGTGTCAGGCCGCGACGGAAGCGTCGACCACCTGCGGCGCCTTGGCGCCGGAGTTGATCGGAATGCTGCGCGGCTTCTTGGCCTCGGGAATCTCGCGGACGAGATCGACGTGGAGCAGGCCGTTCTCGAGCGAGGCGTTCTTCACCTGCACGAAGTCGGCAAGCTGGAAGACGCGTTCGAAGGCGCGCGCCGCGATGCCGCGGTAGAGCACTTCGGATTTGTCCTGGCCGTTCTCGTTGGCGGTTTTCTCACCCTTGATCGTCAGCGTGTTTTCCTTCGCGACGATCGAAAGCTCGCCTTGCGAAAAACCGGAGACCGCAACGCTGATGCGGTAGGCGTTCTCGCCGGTGCGCTCGATATTGTAGGGGGGATAGCCGGGGCTGCCGTCGGAGGTCACCTGGTCGAGCAGGTTGAAGAAGCGGTCGAAGCCGACGGTGGAACGATAGAACGGGGTGAGGTCGTAGGTACGCATAGGGTAGTCCTCCATTGAGCGACTGTTTCAGTTGTCCCGCCCGCCATCGGGCCGGGCCGTAGTCCTGTGCAGCCAAGTGTTGGAGCGATCCTGTCGGGAGCGATCCGAAACACTGGTAGCGGCCTGCACAGAAATGATATGGGAGGGGTGAAACGGCGTTCAAGAGGGGCGAAACAGGCCCCTTTTTTGCGCTTCCAGCCTTGATTTCCAGCCCTTTTCACCCAGCCGGTTGCCTGCATGACGCTCGTTTCGATCCCCGCCAATCCGGTTCCGGAGGACGTCGTCTCGGGCACCATCAAGACGCCCGATGGCGCGGAATTGCGTTTTGCGCGCTGGGCGCCGCCGGCCGGGCGCAAGGGCACGGTCTGCGTCTTCACCGGCCGCAGCGAGCCGATCGAGAAATATTTCGAGACGGTGCGCGATCTGCGCGACCGCGGATTCGCGGTGGCGATGATCGACTGGCGCGGGCAGGGGCATTCGTCGCGCCGGCTGCGCGATCCGCGCAAGGGCTATGTCCGCGACTTCTCCGACTACGAGGTCGATGTCGAAACCTTCGTGCGGCAGGTGGTGCTGCCGGATTGCCCGCCGCCCTTCTTCGCGCTGGCCCATTCGATGGGCGGCGCCGTGATGCTGCGGCTCGCGCATGCCGGAAAGCGCTGGTTCGACCGCATGGTGCTGTCGGCGCCGATGATCGACCTGCCCGGGCGGACGACGTCGTTTCCGACGCGGGCGCTGCTACGCGCCATGCGGCTGATGGGGCAGGGCGGCCGCTACGTGCCCGGCGGCGGCGACACGCTGACCGGGCTGGAATCCTTCATCAACAACCCCTTCACCAGCGACCCCGTGCGCTACGCCCGCAACGCCGCGATCCTCGAGGAAGATCCGACGCTGGGCCTCGGCTCGCCGACCGTGGCCTGGGCCGATACCGCGTTCCGCGCGATGCACAAATTTCGCGGCCTGACCTATCCCACCGAAATCCGCCAGCCGATCCTGATGCTGGCCGCCAGCAACGACACCATCGTGTCGACAGCCGCGATCGAGGAATTCGCCTATCATTTGCGCGCCGGCTCGCATCTGGTGATCGCGGGCGCCAGGCACGAGATCCTTCAGGAACAGGACCGCTATCGCGGACAGTTCTGGGCGGCATTCGACGCCTTCGTGCCGGGCACGCCGCTGTTCAAGTGAGGCCACGATGCCGTCATTGCCGGGCTTGGCCCGGCAACCATCCTGCTTCGAAGAATCATTCTGCTTCGAAGCATCGTTGCTGTCCGCCGACGCGGACGATGGATCGGCGGGTCAAGCCCGCGTATGATCAAATCGGGGCTTCGGCAGCCGCGCCGTGATCCGCTCGGGCAATCGCCGCTCCACGAACAACGTCCTCACTTCGGCCACGCTGAGGTAGCGTTCGCTGCCTCGCCCCTTGCCGAGGATCTTCAGCAGCACCGGCCATTCGCCCTTCATCAGGATGGGGTAGTACCAGCGCGCCTTGTCGCCGTCGCGCTTCAGATTGGCCTGCATGTAGGCCTCGATCTCGCTGGCCGTCAGGCCACGCTCGACGCCGCCATCGGGATCCTGGCGGTCCTTGCCGAAGCCGGCGAGCCGGGCGATTTCGTCCTCATGCACCCTGGCATCGACGTCGAGGATGCGCGATCCACCGCCATGCTTGTCGAGCGGGCCGTCGCGCAGTTCGTCCAGCACCGCGCCGGAGGTCGCGCTCTTCAGCACGCTGAGCGGCCCGATTCCGTTGGCGATGGCGGCGACGAACCTGGTTTTCATCCGCACATCCCGTTGCGCGGAACCGGTTTCGCCGCTCGCCAGTCCGACCAGCTCGGCGATTTGCGACAATGGCACGGCGTGGCCGCCGACATGGCCATTGGCCACCAGCGCGCGCAGGAAAGGACAGGGATTGTTGGGTGAAACGGGAAGCTGTCCGGGGCGTTCGTCCGTCATGGCGACAAATCCTCGAGGCGTTCAGGAATCGGCGGCAATTGTCGGCGCGTGTTCGACGATGGTCAGTGTGCCCAGCGGCACGCCGGCTTTCACAAGTCCGTCCCGGTAATGAGCAATATCGGCCTTCAGCTTCCAGTGGAAATTGCGCAGGTGCCGGTCGACGGTGAGGCCGGGATAGTGGCCGAGCAGGACTTCGGCCGCATTCATGGCCTCGACGCTACGGCCGAGCTGCGCCAGCGCCGCCGCACGGATCGCCAGCGCCTGCAGGTGATGCGGGTTCATGTAGAGCTGCTCGCGCGCCCAGGAAAGCGAGGCATCATACTTGCCGAGCAGATAATGCGCGAACGCGTTCACCGCCGCCCATTGGTAGCGCGGATCGTTGCTGCCGCTCTGCGCCGCCATGGTGAACAGTTCGATGGCCTGCCGGTGTTCGCCCGACACCAGATGACAAACGCCGAGCACCCCGCGCGCGCCCATGTCGTACGGGTTGAGGTGGACCGCCCGCCTGGCGGCGTCCATCGCCGCCTCGTCATGGCCTTTCGCCGCGTGCACATATGCCAGGATCTGAAACGCAAAGGACGAGCGGGGATCGAGCCGGACGCTGCTTTCCGCGAGCGCCATCGTGGATTTCCACACCTCGCGCGTGCCCTTGATCCAGCCGAGCTGGATGCCCTGCACCTGGACGGTGGCGAGATAGGCGCGCGCGATCGACAGCGTCGGGTCGAGCGCGATGGCTTCCTTGAAAAGTTCGACCGAGGTCGCGACGTCGGCCTTGGTCTGCAGGTAATAATACGACAGTCCCTTTAGGAAACGGTCCCAGGCGGTGATGTCGTTCGACGAGGAGCGCGGCGGGGCGGAGGCTTCGGCCCGGTAGATTTCGGCCGCGATCGCCGCCGACAGGCTGGTGGTGAGTTCGTCCTGCATCGCGAAGAGATCGCCGATATCGCGGTCGAACCGGCCGGTCCACAATTGCTCGCCGGTTTCGGGCGCGATCAGTTCGGCGGTGACGCGGATCTTGTTGGCGGCGCGGCGCACCGAACCTTGCACCAGATAGGTCGCGTCGATCTCGCGCGCGATCAGGCGCGTGCTCACGTTCCTTCCCTTGAAGGCGAAGGTCGAATTGCGGCTCAACACCCGGTAGAATGATTGCAGCGACAGCGCGTGGATCAGATCTTCGGTCAGGCCGTCGGAAAAATACTCTTCCGCGCCTTCGCTCAGATTGGCGAACGGCAGCACGCCGACGATCGCCGTGCGATACTGCGCCGGCAGCGAACTGGAGGTGTCGCCCGGATATTTCGGCGGCGGGCTCGCGTCGGTGCCGGCCGGCTGCCAGGTCCAGACCTGGATCGCTTCCTGGATGTTCTTGAACCGGTGCGGGCCGGCGTCGACCAGCGGGATGCTGAGGCGCTTGCCGGCCTCGTGACAGGCCTTGCCGGACACCGCGACGCCGCCGGGCGCCGCAACCGATTCGAGGCGAACCGCGATGTTGACATCGTCGCCGAATACCTCGTCCTCGTCCGCCATCACGTCGCCCATGTGGATGCCGAGGCGGAACTGCATCGAGCGATCGGCAGGCAGATGCTCGTTGCGCTCCGCCATCACCATCTGCATCTGGACCGACGCCTCGATGGCGCCGACGATCGAGGGGAACTCGAGCAGGAATCCGTCGCCGGTGTTCTTCACCAGCCGGCCGCCGTGGTTGAGGATGATCGGGTAGATCGCGGTGCGATGGGCCTTGAAGGTGGCGTGCGTGCCCGCCTCGTCAATTCCCATCATGCGGGAATAGCCGGCGACGTCAGCACAGACGATGGCTGCCAGGCGTCTTTCCATGTCCCAACTAAGTCCCCAAACCGCGAATGGGCAGGGCAACCACTACGTGGTCGTCCGTTCGATTCCAATGTTTATAAATATCGACAATCCAGTGGAAGCCCGATTTGCCCATGATAATAGTGCATGGTCCGGCATTGGCACGCGGGCAATCGCGAGGAGCTGGCGGGTGGTGGAACCGGTTGAATGATTTATGACACACTCGGCATCCACGATCTCTGGCTCTTCATCCTTTCCGGCCTGCTGCTCAACATCACCCCGGGGCCCGATACCGCCTATATTATAGGCCGGAGCCTGCAGCTCGGGTGGCGCGGCGGGGCCGCGGCGGCCATCGGCATCAGCTCGGGCTGTCTCGTCCACGTCCTTGGCGCGGCGATCGGGCTGTCAGCCTTGTTGATGACGTCATCGGCCGCATTCACGGTGCTGAAATGGGCCGGCGCGGCCTATCTGCTGTTCACGGGGATCCAGATGCTGCTGTCGCGCGAGCGGTCGCCGGCGGAGGCGGGGCTGAAGGGCGGCGAGACCGCGCTGGCACGCGTGTTCTGGCAGGGCGCCCTGACCAATGTGCTCAATCCGAAAGTGGCGCTGTTCTTCCTGGCGTTCCTGCCGCAATTCGTGACGGCGGACTCGTCGCACAAGACGCTGGCCTTCCTGACCCTCGGCCTGATCTTCATCGCCAACGGCACGTTGTGGTGTCTCGGTGTGGCCGCCTTCGCGGCGAGGGCCGCCGGTCGCATCCGCCGATCGGCCGGCGCCATGGTCTGGATCAACCGCACGCTCGGCGGGCTGTTCGTCTATCTCGGCATCCGCGTGGCGATGCTGGAAGCGCGCTAGGCCAGCTTCGCGAACGCGTTGCCGGCGAGATAGAGGCCGAGCACGATCATTCCGATCTGGAACCATCGCCGGAAGACATCGGGCTGCAATCGCGTCCGCACCGCCTGACCGATGAACATCCCGGCAAACGACGCCGCCATCGCGATCGCGCCCGGCAGCGCGGTGGCCGTCGATAGGAGCCCGGCGGTGGTCAGGTTGAAGCCGAGCGCCAGCGTCGCGACCGTGAAGAATACGCCGAGCGCCTGGATCAGTTCTTCCTTCTCCATGCCGATCGCCTGCAGGTATGGCACTGAGGGGATGACCTGGACGCCGGTCGCCGCCGAGATCAAGCCGGTGATCAGGCCGACGATGCCGCCGACCCATTTCTCATGGCCGGGTGCGACGGTGAAACCGAATTTGGCGATGCCGATGATGGCGTTGACCGCCAGCAGGAGGCCGAGCGCGATCGTCGTGTAGCGCGCATGAGGCCCGGTCAGCGCCCCCGCGTTGAGCCAGATGCCGGCGGCCGTGCCGAGCAGCAACGGCCACAGCCGCCGCACGATGTCGCGCAGATAGGGGCCGCCAAAGGTCTGCCAGATATTGGTGACGATCGCCGGCACGATGACGATCGCGATCGCCTGGGCCGGCGGCATCGCCACCGCCAGCAGGCCCATCGACACCGTCGGCAGGCCGAGCCCGAGGGCGCCCTTGACGAAACCCGCGAGCAGGAACGCGGCCGTGACCAGGAGAAGCAGGGAGTCGAACATAAGGCGACATTGGCCCATCGGTGCGCCGGGCACAATCTGGCGGCTCCGGATACGCCTTGGGCCTCCGTCGTCGCGATTACTTCGTCGTCACCACGCCGGCGTCCTTGATTACCTTCGCCCACTTCCTGATTTCGCTGTCGATGAAGCCGCGGAAATGCTCCGGCGTATCGCCAACCAGCGTCGCCCCCTGGGCTGCGAGCTTTTCCTTGACCGCCGGATCCTTCATCGCCTCGGTTGTCAGCTTGTGTAATGCCGCGACGATGGCCGGCGGCGTCGCGGCCGGCGCGACCATGCCGTACCAGTTTTCGATGATCATGCCGGGCATGCCCGCTTCGGTGGTGGTCGGCACCTCGATCGCGGTCGGCGCCCGCTCCGCCGCGCCGATCGCGATCGGCCGCAAGGCGCCGGCCTTGATCTGCGGCAACAGCACCGGCAGGTCGAGGAACGTCATCTGCACCTGCTGGCCGAGCAGATCATTCACCGCCGGCGCCGCGCCGCGATAGGGCACGTGCACGATGTCGATGTTGGCCGTCAGCTTGAAAAGTTCGCCGGCCAGATGCGGCAGGCTGCCGGGACCGGACGAGGCGAAATTCAGTTTGCCCGGCTGCGCCTTGGCGAGCGTGATCAGTTCCTTCATGTCCATGGCGGGCACGTTGGTCGCGACCACCAGCATCTCCGGCACGGTGGCGACCAGCGTCACCGGCGCAAAGTCCTTCAGCGTGTCGTAGGCCACCTTCTCCATACTGGGACTGATGGCGAGCGCGCCGGCGCTCGAGATCGCGATGGTGTAGCCGTCGGGCGCGGCCTTGGCGACCGCGTCGGTGCCGAGCACGCCGCCCTGGCCGCCGCGATTGTCGATCAGCACCGGCTGTTTTGCGATTTCCGACATGCGCTGGCCGATCACGCGCGCGATGATGTCGTTGGGGCCGCCGGCCGGGAACGGCACGATCAGTTTGATCGGTTTTGCTGGAAAATCCTGCGCCGCGGCGAGAGCAGGCAACAACAATAACGTCAATCCGGCAAACAGCCCGCCCAGAACCTTCATGAACACTCCCGATTCCGCATCTTGGGTGCGGTGGTGGTGGCGCATGGTAAGCGATGAATTGTGCGATGCAAGTCCGGCCTGGCAACCCGTGCTGGTCTAGCCGTTTAGCAGTTTCAGCGTCGCCTCGTGCACGCGGGCGTCGCCGGCGGCGACGATGCGGCCGCCGTTCTGGGCGGGCTTGCCCTCCCAATCGGTGACGACGCCGCCGGCGCCGGTGACGATCGGGATCAGGGCCGCGATGTCGTAGGGTTTCAGCTCGGTCTCGACCACGAGGTCGAGATGGCCGGCCGCCAGCATGCAATAGGAGTAGCAATCGCCGCCATAGCGCGACAGCTTCACGGAGCGCTCGACCCGTCCGAAGATCTCGCGGTCGCCCTCGTTCATCAGCAGCGGGCTCGTGGTGTAGCAGGTGGCATCGTTCAGCGAAGCGCAGCGCCGCACCGCCAGCCGCCGTTCTCCGGACGGCCCGGAATACTGCGCCGAACCGGAGTCGCCGGAAAAACGTTCGCCGATATAGGGCTGGTGCATCATGCCGAACACCGGCACGCCCTTGTGCAGAAGCGCGATCAGCGTTCCCCAGATCGGAAAACCGGCGATGAAGGATTTCGTCCCGTCGATCGGATCCAGCACCCAGACATAGTCGGCGTCCTCGCGTTCGTTGCCGAATTCCTCGCCGACGATGCCGTGTTGGGGAAAATTCGCCTTGATCAGGCGTCGCATCACCGCCTCGGCGGCGCGGTCGGCCTCGGTGACCGGGTCGAAATCGCTGGTGCTCTTGTTGTCGATCGAGAGCGAGGTGCGGAAGAACGGCAGGATGGTTTCGCCGGAAGCGCTCGCGAGGCGGCCGATGAAGGCTGTGAAATCAATGACCGTCACGGCTGTCCTTTGCCAACGAGAGAGGAAGATCGCCGCCCATGCCTAGCCGAATCCGCGCCGATGCGCATCGCCGACGGCGCGTTATTCCCATTCGTATGGTTGGCTTTCTTTCGATTCGCTTTCGCGAACGCGCGCTTAAGCGTGGATTTTTGGTTATTCGGGCCATCACGAAGTTGCGATTTTTGGCATACCAGCACTGCAGCGGGGCGGGGGCTGCCCGCGACGATCTCCATAAATCATTGATTCAAATCAAATAAAGCCCGAAACGCGGGAGTGTTGCGAATCCGCCATCCTGTTCCAGATTGGATCCTGCGCGGTCCAAAAACCCTTGCCTTTTGTGCAGCGCGGCGGCATATTGTTGCGGTGCGGTAGGGCCTCGCCCTATCGCTGCCCTCCTTGGGCGTTTCCTCCCTAGACTTGGGCCGCTTGTTCATTCAAGCGGCCCTTTTTTCTCGTGGGGGTGAGCGTTGATCTCAGCCCGTCGTTCCGGGGCGCGCGAAGCGCGAACCCGGAATCCATCTCTCGACTTTTCTCCGCCGCCGGTTGGATTCCGGGCTCGCGCCAGCAGGCGCGCCCCGGAATGACGGCCAGCGAATCTACTCCGCTGCCGCCTGGAACGGCCCGAGGTCGCCGAGCGGCACCTGCGCCAGCGCCTCGGCGAGCGCGGTGAAGTCGGCCGTCACCTGCGCGAAGCGCGGGCCGCGTTCGCGCCGGCGCTCGTCCATGTAGATCGCGCGGTTGAACTCGAGCTGCAGGGTGTGCAGTCCGCTCGCCGGGTTGCCGTAGTGCTCGGTGATGAAGCCGCCGGCATAGGGCTTGTTGCGGCCGATCGAATAGCCGAGCCCGCTCATGACGTCCTCGACCAGATCCGGCAGCAGGCCCGCGCAACTGGTGCCGTAGCGGTCGCCGATCACGATGTCGGGCCGCCGCGGCTCGTCGCGGGAAACCCCGACCGACGGCATCGAATGGCAATCGACCAGGATCACCGTCCCAAACGCCTGATGGGCCTTGTTGATCAGCCGCCGCAGCGCCCGGTGATACGGCTTGTACAGCGCCTCGATCCGTCCGAGCGCGTCGTCAACCGAAAGCCGCTCTCGATAGATTTCCTGCCCGTCGCCGACCACGCGCGGGATGGTGCCGAGCCCACCGGCGACCCGCATCGAGCGGGTGTTGGCGAAGCTCGGCAGGCGCCCGATGAACATGCGCGGATCGAGCTCATAGGGCTCGCGGTTCACATCGACATAGGAACGCGGGAAATTTACCCGCACCGTCGGGAAGCCGCGGTCGCTGAGCTCTTCGATCAACTCGTCCATGAACGAATCCTCCGAGCGCCGCAACGCCGCGAGGTCGATCCGGGAAGCGTTGAGGAATTCGGCCGGGTAGACCGAGCCGGAGTGGGGCGAGTTGAAGATGATCGGTGCCCGCCAATGCGCGGGCTCCACGATCTCGAACGGGGGCGACAGCTCGCCGTCAAACTGGGTCATCGTGGGGCGCCGTCCCTTGAATGGCCGCTTTCCGTCCGCCGGTCGGACCAGACGACCGAATCCGCCGAAGGGTGGGGCTTTGTAAGGATGCATTGTCCGTAATCGCAATCATTCTGCCAAGTGAAAAAACCTGCGTTTCTCCCGGAAGGCGCCGCAAATGCCCGAAAAGCGCCGCCTTGTTCCATCTTGATAGTGCCGTTGCATAAATAGCTTCGCCCGCTCGCCGCCAGCCGCCGTTACCCTTCACCCGAAATTTACCCTCCATCAGGCTTAGTGAACGGCAACGCTCCCTCCAAGCCAGGCTCGACAACTGACCGCCATGCACAAGATCCTCCTCGCCGAAGACGACAACGACATGCGCCGGTTCCTGGTCAAGGCGCTGGAAAACGCCGGCTTTCAGGTTTCGCCCCACGACAACGGCATGTCGGCCTATAACCGCCTGCGCGAAGAACCGTTCGAAATGCTGCTGACCGATATCGTGATGCCGGAAATGGACGGCATTGAGCTCGCACGTCGCGCATCGGAACTCGATCCCGACATCAAGATCATGTTCATCACCGGCTTCGCGGCGGTGGCGCTCAACTCTGATTCGGAGGCGCCCAAGAACGCCAAGGTGCTGGCCAAGCCGGTTCATCTGCGCGAGCTGGTCAGCGAAGTGAACAAGATGCTGGCGGCCTGATTCCATCAGCGTCGATTTCCGCCAGATCGGCTCGGAAAAACGTCCGGACTGTCCTTGCCCGGGCGCTTTGGAGCCGATATACGGACCCCACCCGATAGGGACTAAAGCTGGAGCGGGATGATCCGTCATCCGATCCAGGGCGCGTAGCTCAGCGGGAGAGCACTTCCTTGACATGGAAGGGGTCACAGGTTCGATCCCTGTCGCGCCCACCAGCCTTCGCTTGATGCGCAAGCTCCGGCTTTGCAAGCCGGTTTCAATTCTCAGGCCGGTCTCACTGCATTGGAGCGAAGCAGGCGGGACTGGCGTGCGGGCGCCATCCGTCCATACGCGGTCCCCGGATCGACCGGCTGCAAGCTCGGAGATTGGCGGCAGTGCGATGGCCGTCAATGCGGGGCTTGCGCCTGCGACCAACCAACATCGAAGCCTGGCCGCGTTTGCCGAACCAGCGCGCGACATCGTTCAGTCGCAACGGCTTGCGTTGGTCGCGGCGGACGTTAACCATTTGTTAGGGAAGAAGGCCGCTCTCAACACCACCTTTCCCTATTTGCGCGAGCACCCTCCATGTTTCGGCCTTCTGGGCGCCCGAAACTCGCGGCAAGTTCGCGTCGTTGGCGTTAGTTGTGTACCGCGTAGCTCCGCCCCATTTTCATAGCCCCCCAGCCCCATGGGGCGGAGCATGGTCACCTCGCGATCGTCTCGAAGCCGCCGCTTGATGGCGCAAGCGTGAAGAGCGGCCGCACCGGCGTTATGGCGCCGAGGATCAGCCGGCTGCGGTACGATCCGATGCTTTTGGTGGTGAGCAGAAACAGGCCAGTTTGCCATTCGGCCTTTGATGATGTCCTGCGACAAGCAGCTCGCGTTCGACTCGGCCGCCACGGGATCGTCGAGCAGGCCGCGGTTATGCTGCGATTTCGCGCATAGCCGCGTTTTTCCACCGCCAGGCGGCCGCAGAAGAAGCGCTCTTCTGCACCGCGAGCTGCGGCCCGGCAGGAAAAAGCTCCCGCGTCTGTCGCAGCTCTGGTCGGAATTACCCGATCACGAGAAGAAGTAGTTCCCGACAACCACGTGGTTGGCCAGCACGGTGTCGTTGATGTTGCCATTGACGAGCGCCAGCGTCTGGAAGCTGTCACCACCGCCGTTGACGTCGACCTGGATTTCCGTCTGGCCGCCGGCCACGGCGTGCGTGCGCAGGAAGCCGCCGCTGATCAGATCGAAGGCATCGTCACCGGAGAAGTTCTGGAAAATATTCTTGGACAGAGCAATCTTGTCCTGCTCGTTGCCCGTCACGACCAGGTCAAAGATGAAATCGACACCGTCGCCGACGCTGGTGAAGCCGAACAGGTCGCGGCCGCCGCCACCGACGAGGGTATCGTTACCGGCACCACCGACGACAATGTCGCGTCCTTCGCCGCCTTCGACATAGTCGTCGCCGGCGCCGCCGAACAGCTTGTCGTGACCGGCGTCTCCGAACAGCGAGTCGTTGTCCGCGCCGCCCAGCAGGACATCGTCGCCGGCGCCACCATAAAGCAGGTCGAAGCCATCGCCGCCGCTGACCCAGTCGTCGCCCTCGTTGCCTTCGAGGCGGTCGTCGCCGTTGCCGCCATTCACCAGGTCATCGCCGGTGCCGCCGAGAATGAGGTCGCTCCCGTCGTTGCCCGCCAGGCAGTCGTCGCCCGAGCCACCTTCAATCCGGTCGTTGCCATCGCCGCCTGTCGCTACGTCGTCGCCGGTGCCGCCGAGGATCAGGTCATCCCCGTCGTTGCCCGCCAAAACGTCGTTGCCCGAGCCGCCTTCGATCCGGTCGTTGCCGTTGCCGCCCGTCACGATGTCGCTGCCGGTGCCGCCAAGGATGAAGTCGTCCCCGTCGTCACCCGCCAGGAAGTCGTTGCCCGAGCCACCTTCGATCCGGTCGTTGCCGTTGCCGCCCGTCACCACATCGTTGCCAGCGCCGCCGCGGATGAGGTCGTCACCGTCGTTACCCGCCAGGTAGTCGTTGCCTTTGCCGCCCTCCAACAGGTCGTTGCCGGCCAGGCCGAAGATGTAGTCGTGGCCGCGGCCGCCCTTCAGGTAGTCGTCACCGGCGTCACCGATCAGCAGGTTGTTGTTAGGGCCACAGCTGTTAGTCATTTTGATCTCCGAGCTCGTATGAATGTTGAAAAGGCAGGAGCCAATCAGGCAAACCGAACCAATTTTATCGGCAACATCATAACAATACCATACCGTATATAACATAAATATGATGCAATCATGTGGTGTATCATGACCGAGGTCCGCGGTGCCGTGGGATCCCAACGCATGGGCTTCCAGCCGAGGCACAAATCGCCACGGCGGACATGCATCTCCGATCTCGCTTGAGCGATCCATCCGGCGGGCAAGCCGAGGCTTCAGGGCGCCGAACTCTGCAACTGCACGCCTACGGGTTCTTCGGCGTGTTCACCTGGTGGTTATGCAACCACATGCGCCGCATTTGTCGACTGGTTTTCGTATCGCGGCTGGGCAGTGTTCGACCTGCCTATCGATGTCGCATCCGCCAACGAATTTGCAATGATGCGACATGGATAGCCGCGGACCTGGTTCGGTTTCTCGCCAGGCCTCGATCTGGCCCCGTCGCGCCAGCTTGCGGTCCCGCGGCGTCGGCTGGCGCTCGGGTCGGGCCGGTGCCGCACCCGACGCGCCATCTTTGGCTATCGAACCGGGGAAAGCGTTACGGATGGCGGCTGTTCGGCGAACGACAGCCAAACGTTTGGATCGGTTGCGCTTTGCCGCGCCAGGAACCGATAGTTTGTTTCATACCAGAACAGGATTTCGGGCGTCTGATTGTCGAGGATGAGTTCGCCTCGGTCGGTGCGAACCGTCAGCACTGCATGGCGGCCCTGCTCGGCGGGCTTCTGCACCGTGGTAATCAGCAGGGTGTTCATTGGCCAACCGGCCTTGGCAAGAAGCCGGCGCTTCAGCAGGACCATGTCTTCGCAATCGCCGCGGTCGAGCGGATAGGCCCAACGCTCGGCTTGTCCATAAAGTCCGGCATCACTGGTCCATTTCACCCGGTCATTGATATATGAGTTGATCGAGAAAAGCTGCTGCAGAAGATCGGGCGTGAGAGCAACCTCGCGCAGCGCCGCGGCGTGTGGTCGGCACTCTTCCGGATGATCGGCGCAAAACTGCAACCATCCGCTTGGCGCTTTCGTCACACCGTGGAGGGCGGCGAATATGATCGGCCGCGCCAGGAAGCCGTGAGCCGGCATCGAGCCGATCAGCACCGCGGTAGCGACGGCTGCCGCGGTCATAGCTCTCTTGAGAGCCTGCAAGTCGCCATGCCGCCGGTGAACACGATCTCGTCTCGCCATCACTTCCCCCTGCTACGCGTGTCGGGAAGTGTTGCAGAAATGTCTCCCAGTTCCGCTAAGCGATTAGCTCAAATTCGCTCCAATAAGACCGTACACGAGTGCGCAAAGTTTTCGCTGCAACGTCCCGACACGCCGGCCGGCTGAACGGCCGCTTTTCGTGGTGCGATCCGGTTCGATACCTATTGTTAACATTCGGTATCGTGAGAGGGCGCCTTTGCCGATTGACCGAGAACGCTTCCCTGGGCGAACGCGTGGCTCGCGGAGCCGGGGGGCGTAGCCCAGCCACATGAAAGCAATCCCGGAAGGGATGGCGAAACTTTGCCGGGCGTTGTTCTCGATGATACCAGAGCGCCGGAAAATTCCCGGCGTCGATCGTCTCCCGAGGCATTATCATAAATTTGTAAAATATAAACACGATATCATAACCAGTCAGAAAGAGCCATCGCGGCAGCTCGCGAAGTTGATTGGATTTCCAATGCCCGAAGAGTGCTTTCCGTTGTCGTCAAGTCAACGGCGATTCTGGATTCTGAACCAGCTTCACCCTGGTAGCGCCGCCTACCATATTTCCGTGAGCCTACGCCTGACAGGACCGCTTGCCGTCGACGCCCTCGGACGCAGCCTGCAAGCCGTCGCAGATCGGCATGGATCCCTGCGAACGACATTCGATGTCAGGGACGGCACACCCTTTCAATTCGTCAGGTCTCGCTGTGAAATCCCCTTGCAGGTGGTTGACTTCAGCGCACATGAAGCTCCGGACCTTGAGGCGCGGGCATATGCGTTCGTGCATGCGGAAATTAAAAAGCCCTTCGATCTGGCGACTGGTCCGCTGCTTCGCGCCGCGTTGGTTCGGCTGGAGGGGGAGCATCACATCCTGGTCAGCACCATGCATCACATCGTGAGTGACGGATGGTCAGCTGAGCTGTTCGTTCGCGAACTGGCCGAACTCTACACGGACCTTTCAGCCGGGCGAGCGCCTTCGCTGAAGCCGCTGCCGATTCAGTATTCGGATTTCACCATGCTGCAGCTGAACGCGATCGCACGCGAGCGTATCCAACGGCAATTGTCATACTGGCAGAGAACGCTGGCGGACGCGCCAGCGCTGCATGATTTGCCCTGCGATCATGCAAGGCCGGAGGAGCCGACTTACGCCGGAGAAAGTCGGACGTTTCAACTCGATAACGGACTGATCACCGGACTTGTCAACCTTGCGCGGCGTCACCGCGTGACGCTCTTCTGTCTTCTGGCGGCCGTGTTTCAGATGCTTCTTTTGAAACACAGCAACCGGCGGGACGTCGTCATCGGCATCCCGGTGTCGGGTCGAACCATGGTCGAAACCGAAGAGATGATCGGATTGTTCGTGAATACGATCGCCCTCAGGACGTCTGTTGCCGGCGATCCGTCGTTCATCGAGATCCTGGGCCAGGTGCGACAGAATCTCCTGGACGCAATATCTCATCAGGATGTGCCGTTCGATCTGATCGTGGACGCGGTCCGGCCGGCTCGCAGTCTCAGCTACAATCCGGTCTTCCAGATCATGTTTGCGACATTCCGGGCAGCGGTTCAGTCGAGGCGCTTCGGTCAACTGACCGGCACGCCGTACGTCGTGCAAAGCACCACGTCCAGCTTCGACCTCAGTGTGAATGTCATCGAGGGCATCGATAACACCTGGTGGGTGCAGGCCGAATATAACACCGAACTGTTCGATAGTGCGCGCATCGATCGCTTGATCAAGGCGTATCTGGCCCTGTTGCAGGGCGTCTTGACGGACGTCCACCATCGGTTGTCGGATATGCGGCTGTCGAATGAGGCCGCACCGCCGCCGCGAAGCGTCCTTCAACCGATGGCATCGGCCGCCTCATCTGGGTCGATTCGCGTCTCGCCGACGACGGCCGACACGGCAAAGGATCCGAAGGGGGGCCGGATCGAGGTATCGGCGAATGGCAGGGCGATCGCTATCCCGTTCGATGACGTCGAACGCAGGCTGACAGAAATTTGGCAGAGATTTCTCGGAATAGCGCCGATCGGCCCCGATATGGACTTCTTCGAATTGGGCGGCAATTCGCTCCTGGCAGTCGCCATGATGGCGGACCTGAATCGTACCCGGGAGAGGAAGATCCCGGTCACGACGCTGTTTCGGAATCCCACGATCGGGCAACTGGCGAAGTGCTTGCGGGAGCATTCGGTTTCCAGGTCATCCTTCTTTCCACTGGTGGGAACCGGAACGAGGCCGCCTTTCTTCGTCGCGGGCTGCAATTACCGCTTCAGGGATCTCAGTCGCGCGCTTGGCAGCGACCAGCCCTTCTTTCAGATGGATGCATACGCGCTTCAGGAGGAGCGGCTGATCGCGGGAGCGCCGCTGCTCACGACGATCGAGGACATGGCTGCCGACTTCGCCCGGGAGATCGTCGCGGTTCAACCTGCCGGACCTTATTTTCTCGCGGGGCAGTGCGAAGGAGGCATTGTCGCCCTGGAGATAGCACGCCAGTTGCAACGCGATGGACACCGTATCGGCGCACTGATCCAGTTCGATACCGCACTAACCGGAGACATCCGCGATACCGCGTTTCGTCAGCTCGTGCTGGAGAGTTTTCGACGGAACGAGGCGCCGCAACGCGCGATGCGGTTCATCAGGCGTCAGATCCGCCAGGTGTTCGATCGAACGACGGACACTCAGGATCAGATCTGGAACATCATCTGGAATGCGGTCGCCGCATATGGGAGCGATAAGCCGTTTGACGGTGAGATCGTCCTTCTTCGCGCGAACGGCTTGACGGAGCGGACGGCCGGGTGGGGGCGAATCGGTGCGCTCAAGGTCCTGGACGTTCCCGGCTACCATGACTCGTTCCTGAGCGACCAGGCAGCTCAGGCGATCATCGGGCGCGTTCTGGAGCTCCTGCAACGGCAAATTTCGCCGAGCCAGCCGCCATCGGAGAGCAACCTGCAACTGCGCGTGGACCAGCGATGAAGCTCATTTCTGCCGACCGGCCGGTGAAGGTCATTCGCCCGGCGCAATCCTCGATGGAGATGTTGTTCAGCGGCCTCGTGGCGCTTTGGAGCCACCGTGGCCTGTTGGTCGAGATGACGTTGCTTCGCTTGAGAACCCGTTACAGGCAGTCGCTGCTCGGCTGGCTCTGGGCCATTCTTCCGCCATTGGTGCTGACGATCACCTATACGCTGGTGTTCGCCAAGGCGATTGGTCTCACGAGCGGCGACTTGCCCTACTCGTTGTTCATACTCTCCGCCCTCGTACCCTGGATGTACTTCTCCTCATCTGTCAGCACCGCCGCCGCCGGGGTCGTGACACACCGCTACCTGGTCTCGAGGGTCGCCTTTCCGCGGGAAATCATTCCGCTGTCCTACGTGGCAGCGGCGCTGCTGGAGTTCGGTATCGGTATGCTGATGCTGGCGATCGTAATGTATTACTATGGTGTCTCACCGACGCTCAATATCCTCTATACGATCCCGTTACTCGGAATTCTGGTCATTTGCAGCACGGCGGCTGCTTTGGTCCTTTCGGCGTTGCAAGCCCGGATCCGCGATGTCGGACTTGCCATGCCGCTGATGCTTCAGGTCCTGATGTTCACCGCTCCGGTAGTCTATTCGTCGGTGGTTGTCCCGGAAAGCATCAGCGCAATCTATTCGGCGAACCCGCTCGCCATTTTGATGCAGGCGTTTCGGCAATCGACGGCATTGGGGGTCAGCCCCGATGCGGGAGAGCTGATCTATTGCGCGGCGGTCTCCATTGTTTGCCTGATCTGCTCGTACGTTCTGTTCAAGCGCCTCGATCTCACCCTGGCGGACGTGATCTGAAGATGCCCCCGATCGATATCTCCGTCGTTAACGTATCCAAGCGCTACAGGGCCGCCCGATCGCGGGGCGAGGGAGCCCGATCTTTCATGGGCAATTTGGTTCCTCGAGGAGGGCAGCGGTGGGCTGTCAAGGATCTCAGTTTTGAGGTGTTTCGCGGAGAAGCTCTCGGGATCGTCGGTCACAATGGCGCCGGAAAAAGCACTTTGGTAAAGCTGCTGTCCGGCATCACGGCTCCAACCGCGGGAGAGATAACGATCAACGGGACGCTTTCGGCCCTGGTGGAGGTCGGTGCCGGATTTAGTGTCGATCTTACCGGACGCGAAAACGTCTTTTTGTCTGGTGCCATACTGGGCCTCGGCCGCCGCGAGATCGCCCGCAGGATGAGTGGTATTCTGGAGTTTGCCGGCATAGGCGACTGCATCGATCAGCCCGTCAAGACGTATTCTTCGGGTCAATTTCTCCGGCTTGGCTTTGCTATCGCGGCGCAACTCGACCAGCAGATATTTCTCCTGGACGAAGTGCTGGCGGTTGGAGACGTCGCGTTTCAGGAGCGTTGCTTCGATCGGATCGATCGACTGCGGCGGAGTGGAAAAACGATCGTGCTGATCTCGCATGACCTGGCCGCCGTCGAGCGAATTTGCGACCGGGCGATTTTGTTGAACCAGGGCGAATTGGCCATGACCGGAAAGCCCCGGGATGTGATCGAGCAATATTCGAGAACGGCATACATTGCCACCGCATGCCCGGAGAGTTCGAGTGTCGCAAGCCTTGCCGGCATCGGTTTCGAAGGGCGCGATGGCGGTCCGGTCCGTACGGGCGAACCGATGTCGGCTCATCTCGCGTTCCAACTGAAGCAACCGGTTCATGATCCGCTGGTAAGCATTTCGATCTACTGGCCGAGCGGATACCTCTGCACGCAATTGACGTGGCCAGGCCGTTGCCATCCTTGTACGCTTCGCGAGGGGCCGGTCCGCCTCGAGTTCGTGTGTCCATTGGTCACCCTGCAGCGGGGTCTGTACAGAGTCGACGTTTCGATCGAGCGCGATGGTGAGATTGTCGCCCATTGGCGGAGTTGCGCGCTCCTCCGCGTCGATTCCGGCAAGATCATCCTAGGCGACTTCTATCTTGAGCATCAGTGCAAGTTGAGCGCCGGGCATTTGCCAGCGTCGCAGGTCGAAACAGGCTCGCTCGCGGCTGAATAGAAGTCCTGCGACCGGGTGCGGGCCGCGTATGGCCGAGCCGCAGCTGGGTGCCTAGTCCCGCGTGGCCAAATTGTCCGACCGGACAGAATTCAAGAAAGCGGCGACCTCTTCAGGGGCGAGCTTGCCCAATTGCTGCCTTAGCATATCCAGCAGCGTCGATGAACGCTGCGCATCGGATCCGACCAAAGGCATTTGCGCCATAGTCCCTGCAGCCTTCAGCCGTTCGACTTCGACCGCCAACTCCGCGATGGTCGGCTTATCGAACAGGCTGCTGATCGGGATATCGACCTGAAAGTCCCTGCGCATGCGGGCAAGCACGCGCATCCCGCTGAGGGAGTGACCGCCGACATCAAAGAAATTATCGTGGACACTCACAAGGTCGATTCCGAGCACCTCCCGCCAGATGGTACTGAGCTTGATTTCGGTTTCAGTGCGGCCCTTGACGGTCTTCCTAGGCTTGACTGGGTTCTCACCGCCGGAGCCGGACAGAGCCATCCGGTCAAGTTTTCCGCTCGGCAACAAGGGCAGCCGGTCAAGTTCGGCGAACACCGCCGGAATCATGTATTCAGGAACCCTCGTGCGCAGAAATCTCTGCAGTTCGCTGGCCAGAGGTCCCGTGCCTTCCGACCTTACTATGTAGGCGATCAACTGCTGCGTTTCGGGCGATTCGCCATGAACGGCGACAGCCGCCTCGCGCACCCGCGGATGACCCGCCAGATTGGCTTCGATTTCGCCGGGCTCGATCCGGAAGCCGCGGAGCTTGATCTGCTGATCGGCTCGACCGAGATACTCGATGGTTCCATCTGCCAGCATCCTTCCGAGATCGCCGGTCGCGAAGAGAAACTCCGACTTGTCCGGACGGTAGGGGTTTGGGACAAACCGTTGCGCCGTCAGTTCGGGCTGTTTCCAGTACCCTCGCGCAAGGCAATCTCCTCCGACATGAATCTCACCCTGCACTAGCGGCGGGACAAGATTTTTGTGCTCGTCGAGAACGAATATGTGAGTGTTGCAGATCGGCTTTCCGATCGGAACCGTGGCGAGATGTTGGCCAGGATATACCTCACAGCAGGTGACATCTGCTGTGACCTCCGATGATCCGTAGATGTTCAGAAGCCTTGCCGCCGGGAGGGCCTGGTGGAACCTGCGCGCCAGATGCGCGGGAAGCACTTCGCCGCTCGTCGACCAGAGCTTCAACCTGGGCAGCTTCGTCGGTAGATCGGAGACCACGTCCAGCATCGCGCGGAGCAGGGAGGGAACGAGCACGATCCGTCCGACCTCGTGACGGGAGAGCAAAGTTGCAAACTGCTCGGGCTCGAGCAACAATTCGTCCGGTATGATCACGGATTTGACGCCGGCAAGCAGCGGACCAAAAATCTCCCAAACGGAATCGACGAAACCCAGAGCTGTCTTCTGACAGCAGGTCTCGCTGTCGGAAAACGGATAGGCCTTCCACATCCATTCGAAGCGGTTGATCGCGGCGCGATGGGTTCCTGCGACACCTTTTGGAACGCCGGTAGAACCCGAGGTGTAAATGATATAGGCGAGGTCGCTGGCGGCTCCGTTGGCGAGCAAAGGATCGCGATTGCCTTCCAGCACGGCCGATTGGTCGACGGATATGACTTCGACGTCATCGGGCAACGCGTTGCGCAAGCCGCGGTGCGTCAAAACGAGGCGGCAGCCCGCGTCGCCGATCAACAATTCGAGACGATGCCTCGGATTGGCAACATCGAGCGGTACATAAGGTGTATTGGCTTTGAGCGCGGCCAGGAACGCAACGATCGCATCGATCGAACGCTCCATGTGGACACCTACGGGCCGATCTTGATCCAGCCCTCTTTGCACGATCAATCGTGCAAGCGCGTTAGCCCTCGCGTTCAACTCCCCGTACGTGATTTCAGACGAGCCTTCGACCAGGGCGATGCGATCCGGGTTACGTTCGACCTGTTGCTCGAACAGATGCTCCAGGCGCGCGTGCTGGCGGTATTCCGCGTCGGTCGCATTGAACTGGAAAGTGAGACGATCGCGTGTCGCGTCATCCAGGAGCCGAAGCTGCGAAATCCGGCGATCGGGGTTGCGTGAAATGTCGCTCAGAAGCGTCTCGAGTTGGCGCGCCAGGCGTGCGATCGAGCCCTTTTCGAAGAGGGCGGTCGAGTATTCCAAGGCGCAACGCAGTCCGTCCTGCTCCGCAACCTCGAGCGTCAGATCGAACTTGGCTGATCCTTGATCGAACTCCAATTCTTCAAGAATCAGGCCAGGCAGCTGCAGCATCTGCCGGGGCATGTTCTGTAGCACCAGCATGATCTGGAACAACGGCGTGTAGCTCAAGCTCCGCCGTGGCTTGACTACTTCGACGAGTTTTTCGAAGGGCAGATTCTTGTGCTCGTAAGCTTCAAGCGTCGTTTCCCGGGTCCGGCGCAGCAATTCGACGAAGGTCGGATCGCCGGAAAGCTGGCCGCGAAGAACCAGCGTATTCGCGAAGAGCCCTATGACATTCTCCAGCTCCGGATCGTCTCTGGCGGCGACCGGAGTGCCAACAAGTACATCCTCGTTGCCCGAGTATCGCCAGATCAGCACCTGCAACGCGGCAAGCAGGAGCATAAACAGGGTTGCGCCGTTTGTATCGGCTATTTGTCCCAGTTCGCGAGCCAGCCGTTCTCCGATCTGAAATACCTCCGTTGCCCCCTCGTGCCTCTGAACGGCGGGACGCGGCCGATCGGCCGGCAGCCCTGTGAAGTCGGGGTGCCCATGCAATTTGCGGTTCCAATACTTCACGTCATCGTCAAGGCGGTCCGCGGTGAGGTGCTTGCGCTGCCATTGTGCGAAGTCCGCATATTCGATGGAAAGCTCCGGCAGTTTCGCCGGTTCGCCGTGTACGAGTTCGGCGTATACCTTCCCGATCTCTCCGAACAGCGTGCTCATCGACCAGCCATCAGTGATGATGTGGTGCATGGTCAGTACGAGCAGGTGCTCGGCGGGGCCAAGCCGGACAAGGAGAAGGCGGAACAGGGGGCCTTGGCTCAGGTCGAAGCTTGTCTGCCCCAATTCGTTCGCCAGTCGGAACGCCTCACCTTCGCGATCGGGCTGGGGAACGTGACTAACGTCCGAAACCGGCAAATCGACTTCGAACTCACTGTCGATGATCTGATAGCCGTCGTCTGCCTCGACGATGAACCTCGTCCGCAGCGAGGAATGACGCGTGACCAGGTTGTTGATTGTCCGCGTCAGCGCGTCAGGATCCAGAGGGCCAACGATGCGGAAGAGACGGGTCAAATTGTAAGCGAAAGATCCCGGATCCAACTGGTTCAGGAACAGCAAGCGACGCTGGGCCAGAGAGACCGGAAAAATACGCTGGTCGGACATCAGCAGCCTCGGACAATACATCATGAAATGTAAGTGTTATAATGTTATTTCATGGCCGGGCAACCATCTGCCGTTAATTCTCAGCGTGACAGCTTCTGTGTAACCTTGGGTCCGGATGCAACAGCGGAAGTCATACGGCATATTTCCTTGGCTCTCTGACTAGCCAGAAGGCGGCCGGTTTGATATTTGATATGTTCATTGTATCATATTGGCAACCCTATCCGGAACGAGCCGCGCCAGCGCATGGTCGCCATCGACATCGATCGGGACAAGGTATACGTGACCTATGCCGGACCGATCGAGCCAGAGGACGTCGCGGGCTGTGCCGAGCGGTTGAACTGCTTGATCGAGGACGAAGTTCGCCGGGCCGAGCGTTTTCATTTTGATCGGGACCGTCGATTGTTCATAGCATCGCGGGCACTCGTCCGCAGGTCTCTGGCGCGCTGTATCAACGTGGAGCCGACGGCCTTTCGCTTCGACACGAATGAATACGGTCGTCCTCGGATCGTATTCCCGCGCGAAGGCCGGCTGCTCAGGTTCAGTGCGTCTAGAACCAACGGTTTGGCAATGTGTGCGGTCGCTTTCGATCGCGATGTCGGTGCTGATGTGGAGCGGTTGCAGGATTGTCCGTTTGACGTTGCCCGTTGGTCCTTCGCACCGGTCGAAGTGCGGTCCATCGATAGCTGCCCCGAAGGCGAGCGATCGGAGCGCTTCTTCACCTACTGGACGCTGAAGGAAGCATACATCAAGGCCAGGGGCCTGGGATTGTCCATTCCTCTTGACCGATTTGCATTCCACCTCACCGAGACTCGCCCGCCACGTCTGGAGATTGATCCCGAACTGGATCGTCAGGCGTCCGGTTGGCGTTTTTTCACATTGCGCCCCACCATGACCCATTTGGCGGCGCTGTGCGTGCATCATCCCGATCGACGGGCTGTGTCCATCTCGCTGGCCGTTCTGTAATCCTGGCTCGCCGATGACCCCTGATGGACGAGGAAACCGGAGCAAAACTTATCACTGCTCCTCAGCTTGCGGCATCAGGTCACTGGGCTGTCATCGGCGACCGGCCATAGTTGCCGCATGGACAACCCTACGTGCCCCGAAGCCAAGCCTGCTCCGACGATATCGCAACGTGTGAGGCCGCCCGGGAAAGTCGTTTCATCCCGGCCGCTGCGCGTCGAGAAAAGTCACGGCCGATTTCCGCTCCGCGCAGCGGGGCTTCTGGGGGTGGCTGCGATCGTTGCTCTGTCACTCGTGCCGGGCGATTGGCGCCCCTCGATCGGGCTTGCAAAGGGGTACGAGCATTTCTTGGCTTACTTTGTCGTCGCTGCGGTGCTTACGACGGCTTTGCGCGCCGGCTGGCCTCACATCGCGGCTCTGGTTGTGCTTGCCGGCATGCTCGAGGCGGCTCAAGGTTGGATACCGGGTCGCGATCCAAATCTGGTAGATTTCCTTGGCAGTTCCACCGGCGCTCTGCTCGGCTTCGCCACGCGGTCGATCATTATGCCCCGTCGCCGCGAACGTTTTGCGGCCGAAGCAGCCGGTGAGTCCGCCAACCGCGCAGTTCCTCGATGCGCTGACGTCGGCGTCGTCATCGCCGTCGGTGCTGCGCTGACGTGGATCAGCGTGTCGCTCGCTCACGACACGGCAGGCTTGCTAGGAGCCGCATTGGCACTCGTCATGCTGGCGATCGCCGTCATCGATGCCCGGTACTTCCTCATTCCCGATCCGCTGAATGCCGCCGGCTTTGCGCTCGGCGTGGCGCACTCGGCCGTGTTCGCGCCAGACGGCGATATCGTCGCGGCGATGGCAGGCGCCGCCCTGCGCGCCGCTGTACTCGCCTTGGTATTCCTCGGTCTGCGTTTCATTTATGCGCGCGTTCGCGGCCGTCAGGGTATCGGTCTTGGCGATGTCAAGCTGGCCGCGGTCGCGGGAGCCTGGCTCGATTGGCAGTTCATGCCGATCGCCGTTGAGATCGCGGCGCTCTCCGCACTTGCCGTCTACGTACTGCGCCGTCATGCGCTGCGGCAGCCATTGCGCTCCGACAGCCGTCTGCCGTTTGGCATGTACTTCGCTCCGGCAATCTGGATCGGCTGGCTTTTGCAGACCGCGCTGACGCGGGGCTGGTAAATGCTTGCTCGCCCTTCGCGGACCAATCTGGATCGTATCGCTTGCTGACCGATCGCGAACCCGGAGTCAGAATGGCGAATCCGCCGGCCATCGCACCGCATGCCATTGCCCTTCAGCAATCTGACCGCGGCTCATCTTCGATGCCACAGCGTTGCGCAGCCGGGCGTAATCGTCGCGCACGCGCCTGGGGGCGCGGGATGCCGCGAGATTGAGCCACTTGTAGGCCGCGACCACGTCCACGGGAACGCCTTGACCCTTGTCGTAGGCGAGGCCAAGCAGATATTGCGCCGTGCTGTCGCCCTGCTCGGCGGCCAGCCGATACCAGTAACTCGCCGCCTCATAGTTCTGCGGAACGCCCTGGCCGGTCGCATACATGAAGCCAAGCATGGCTTGCGCGCGGGCATCACCACGTTCGGCCAGCGGCACGAGCCTGCGCGAGGCTCTGACAAAATCGCCGCTGGCAAACGCCGCGTGGCCGTCCGCCAGCGAATTCGCGTGGCTGGAGATTGTCGTGGCGAACATGATTACGACGGCGCAAACGATCTGTCGTCTCGGCCTGCGCATGTGATCGCTCCTGATGCCGCCTTGGCGGTTATCGAGATGGTTTCCTGTCCGCTCAGCGGTAGGTCGCCGGTGCCGAGGGCCTCGATCCGACGGCGCCGATCGTGCCGCGAAGCTTTGTGCGCAACTCCTCCGCGACGAAATGCGCATCGGTGCCGTCGCGAATGATCTTCGGCCGGATGAAAATGATCAACTCCGTGCGCCGGATCGTCGTGTCGCGTTGCGAGAAGACGTCGCCGATGCCCGGAATCTGGTCGAGTACAGGAAGGCCCGATCGGTTACGGTTCTGGGTGTCGCTGATCAGGCCGGCAAGGAGCACGGTCTGTCCGCTTGCGACCGCGACCGAGCTCCGCACCTTTCGCGTCGAGATCGTGGGCGTCAGCGTATTGGTCGACGACGACGAGGAGGACGACGTGGTGACCGGATTGCTGATTTCCTGCTCGATCTCGAGCCGGACATTGCCGTTGGCGTTGATGCGCGGCACGACGCGCAGGATGATCCCGGTGCTGCGATAGTCCGTGGTATTGGCGATCGTGTTGTTGCCCGTCAGCACGGTGGCGCTACCGGTCTGGATCGGAATTTCGTCGCCGACCTGCAACGTGGCGACTTGATTGTCGATCACCACAAGCGAAGGGTTGGACAGAACCTTGACGTCGGTAACGGCGTGCAGGGCGTTGAGGACAAGCTTGGGCGTGGTTCCGGAGCCGACGAGGAAGTTGAAGCCTGGAAGCGCCCGATTGAGCGCGACGTCCCCTGCGGCGCTGATCGCCGCTGAAGCCGCCGATTGGCCGAATGAGCCGGTATTCGGTTTCAGCCCGACGTCGCGGCTCGTGATGTAAGTCTGGACGCCGTACTGAAGATCGTCGGTCAGCGTGACTTCCGCGATCGTGGCATCGATGGCGACCTGCAGCTGGGGCCGATCGACCTGGCGCAGGGTCTGTTCGATGATGCCATATTGCTCCTGGCTGGCGTAGATCAGCAGCGTGTTATTGGTGGTGTCGGCGGTAATGCGTACGCCCTCCAGGATGCTCGTGGCGCCGCCATTGGTTGCTCCGCCGCGCGCTCCGGTCAGGCTGCCGCCGCCGGAATTGTCGAACAGGCTGCCTCCCTGCGGCGTTCCGAAGCCCGGGCCGGAGCTGGGCTGAGCCGCCGCGGCTCCGGCGCTGCTTGCCGCGGCGCTGCTTGCATTCCGGGAGCTCGATCCGATTCCTCCGGACGGTTGACCGGTCGAAGCCGCCGAAAGGCGGCTGAGGGCGGAGCCGCTGGAACTCGATGACAGGCCCGATCCCGGGGCGATCTGGCCGGAGGCGCTGTCGAGCGGCGAGGAAGATCCCGTGCCGCCGCTGGCGCCGAAAATCTCGTTGAGTACGCGGGCGATCTGCCGGGCTTCCCCATACTTCACGTGATAGACATGGATCGCCGTGCGGCGCGTGCTGGAATTGTCGAGACGGGTGATCCAGGTTTCGACGCGGCGGAGCACTTCGGGCTTGCGTGTGACCGCGAGCACCGCATTCATGCGACCCACGGCGAGAAACTTGACGACATTCTGCGCTACGCCGCCTTCGCCGGCATCCACGATCTTCTCCAGCTCAGCGATGATCGGCTCGGGATTGCTGTGCTGGATCGGAAAGATTCCGACCGATTGTCCACGCATCCAGTCGGCGTCAAAGCTGAGCACGAGCTCGATGGCGTTGCGGCGATCGCTGCCGCTGCCTTGCACGAGCAGCAGATTGCGGCTCGGCTCGGCCCGGATCATGCCGGGCCTGGTGCCAAAGCTGTCGACCAGCTTGACCACGGTTTGTGCCGAGACATGCTGCAACGGCACGATCGACATCCCGTAGCCCGCCTCGGTGCGTTCGGCTGCGTCCAGGCCGCCCGCACCGACGGCGTCGGCCTGAGGCATCAGCCGGTAGGCCGTGTTGTCGCGCACCAGCGCAATACCGCCTACCCGAAGCGCGTTTTCGAGGGCAAACAGGATGTCAGATTTCGGTACCGGGCGCGCGGAGGAGAGGCTGATATTGCCTTGCACGCGCGGATCGATGACGTAGCCCACCCCGAGTATGTCGCCCAGCACGACCTTGGCCACCGATGCGACCGGCGAGTTGTCGAAATTGAGTTCATAGCGCTCGCCGCTGCCGGCAGCCTGCGACGATTGCTGAGCAGGGGGCTCCCGCGGAGCATCGCCTTCCGGCTCCGCGGAATAGATGATTGGCTTTGCCCTGCCGCCGGTGTTGAGCTGCGTCTGCTGAATCTGGTTCGGATATCGAGGCAGCAAGTCGATCGAGCGGACCCGTTCGAAGACGTCGGGGTCCTGGGCATCCTTGTCGCTCGTCGCCAGCGTGTTGCACGCGGCGAGCAACGCGCAACCTGCCGCCCATTGGACAAACCAGCCGATGCGGCGCGCTGTTCCGTCCACCGTCTGCCCTCACGCTTACGCTGCCTTGATCCAGCCGGCGGGTGCCAGACGGCGAGGCAGGTGAATTTCTTAGCCGCGGTATGTGACACCAATATGCTGATATCGACCATCTCAATGGGATGCATAACGTTGCGTCGGAAGTTCGGTGGCCGCGCTCGATATCATTTGGAAATATCGATGAAGTGAAGCCTCGATAGCGATATTGGCTGTTCGTAACTGCTTCGCGCGTATCGTGACTGTCACATTTTCAACCACATAACCGCGATAGATCGCGATATCGCCCGCCGGGCTTCCAAGACGACTTTGGTACCAGTCCATGGCCGCGCCGAATGCACACGAGTTCGCTGTTCATTTCTGCCGGAAAACGGGTCTGACGGCGGAAATCGACAAGCTCGGCGGGCATGCCGGCAGCGAAATCGGACTGCGCAAACTTTGGGAAATGAGCGAACTGTCCGCGGGTGAATTCGCGGACGAGGTCGCCCATTACTACAATCTACCTCGCACCACGCTGCAGGACTTGATCGCGGCGGAGGCGAAGGTGCAGCATTTCTCGCGCCGGTTCCTGCGCGAGATGACGGTTTTTCCCTGCCAGTCTGCCAGTGGCGAGCCGGTTGTGGCGATCGCCGACCCCTGCGACAGCGCATCGATTCAGGCGGCCAGCATTGTCATGGGTGCGGCGCCGCGGATCCAGATCGCCTCGTTCGAGGATATCGCAGTCGCGCTGGATCAGCGTCTGGGCAACGATCAGAGTTCGGAGATCGCGAGCGCCGAGCCGATCGCGTCGCAGGATGACGATATCGACAGTCTGCGCGACCTGGCGAGCGGTGCGCCGGTCGTCCGCGCGGTCAATGACCTGTTCGAAACGGCGGTGGAACTGCGCGCCAGCGACATCCACATCGAGCCGGCCCGCTCGGCGCTGATCGTGCGGATGCGCATCGACGGTCTCCTGCGCAACGTGCCGACGCCGGCCGGTGTTCCTCCGCAAGCCGTCATCTCCAGGATCAAGATCCTTGCCGGGCTCAACATTGCCGAGCGCCGGCTGCCGCAGGATGGCGCCGCGCGGGTGCGGGCCGCGCGTGCGGAGATCGATATGCGCGTCGCCATCATGCCTACGCAGCACGGTGAATCGGCCGTGATCCGCCTGTTGCCCAGGGATCGGGGTCTGCTCTCGATCGACAAGCTCGGTTTCCTGACCGGCGATGAAACCAGGTTGCGCCGCGTTCTGGCGCTGCCGCATGGCATGATCATCGTGACGGGGCCGACCGGCAGCGGCAAGACGACAACGTTGGCGACCGTCCTGTCGCTTCTGAACGAACCGACGCGGAAGATCCTGACGATTGAAGATCCGGTCGAATACGAAATCGCGGGAATCTGCCAGTCCCAGGCCAAGGCTTCCATCGGGCTGACGTTCGCGACCGCGCTGCGCGCATTCGTTCGCCAGGATCCCGACGTGATCATGGTCGGCGAGGTTCGCGACGCGGAAACGGCCCACGTCGCGATCCATGCCGCACTGACCGGCCACCTGGTGCTGACCACGCTGCACACCGAGACGGCGGCAGCCGCGGTGCCGCGCCTCCTCGATCTGGGGGTGGAGGCATTCCTGCTGCGCTCGACGCTGCGCGCGGTCATCGCCCAGCGGCTGGTTCGTCAGCTATGCGACCGATGCAAGACCAGCCGGCGGCTGACGGACGCCGACCTTGACGCCGACCTGCGATATGCGGCGGTCGGGCTCGCGGCCGGCGAGACGATCTTCGAACCGGTCGGCTGCGAACGATGCGGCAATGTCGGCTATCGCGGCCGCTGTGGCGTGTTCGAAGTGCTCGAGATCCATGAAGAAGTCCGCCGACTCATCGACTCGCAGGCCGACTGGTCATCGATCGACAAGGTGGCCGTTCGCAATGGAATGACCACCATGATCGACGATGGCCTCGCCAAGTGCCGGGCCGGCATCACCTCGGCGGCCGAGATTCTTCGCGTGACCAGCGTACGGTGAAGAGATGCCGAACTTCCACTACCGCGCGCTGACCCAGAGTGGCGAGATCGTTTCCGGCTCGATCTCGGCGGCCAATCTGGCCGAGGTATCGCAACGGATCGAGTATCTCGGCCTCGTCGCCATTGATACCGCGCTGGAGGCGGCAACGGCCGGATCGTCATTTTCGCTGGCGACGCTGTCGCGACCGCGGCCGGAGGATGTGACCATCTTCACCCGCGATCTCGCCCTGCTCTTGAAGGCAGGCGCGCGGCTCAACGACGCGCTGGAACTGCTCTCCAACGATATGGACGTCGGCCGGCTGCGTCCCGTGATACTCAAGATCAAGACGGCGATCCTCGCCGGCGAGAGCTTCGCGGAGGCGCTGGATCGGCACCCGTTGCTGTTTCCATCGATGTATGTCGCGCTGGTCCGCGTCGGAGAGATGTCGGGGACGCTCGACCACATCCTGGATACGCTCGGCGCCGAGCGGACGCGGGCCGAGGCGCTGCGGCGCAAGGTGACCGACGCGCTGCAGTATCCCGCCTTCGTCTTGCTGGCCTCCGGCGGCGTTCTGATTTTCTTTGTCACGTTCGTGCTGCCGCAGTTTTCGTCGGTGCTGCGCGACTTCAACGCGAAGACCGACCCGATCATCGAGACGTTCCTCGCGCTGTCCGATCTGCTCCGGGGCCACGGCATCGAGGTCGCAGCCGTTGCATCGGCGGTCGCCATCGGCGCGTGGCTGTTGTGGCGAAAGCCCACCGTTCGGGTGAACATCATCTCGCAACTCGCGCGGCTGCCGATGATCTCGACAGTGGTCGGCTTCCACCGCACTGCTCTTTTCTGCCGAAATCTCGGCATCCTGCTGGGCAGCGGCGTGACGCTGACGGCAACGCTGCGTATTTTGATCGACATCATGTCGGCGACCGGAAACGTGCCGGTCTGGACCGCGATGGCCGATCGCGTTCGCCATGGCAGCAAGCTTTCCGAGGCGCTTGCTGCCTCAGCGGTGCTGCCGCCGGTGTCGGTGCGAATGTTGCGGCTGGGCGAGGAGACCGGACAATTGCCGACGCTCGCCGCCCGTGTCGCCGAATTCTACGAGGCTAAACTGCAACGTCAGCTGGACAGGATTGTCGGTATCGTCGGGCCGGCTTCGATCGTCGTCATCAGCATCGTGGTCGGTGGCCTGATCGTTTCGGTGATGACCGCGCTGTTGTCGGTCACCCAGGTCGTTGGATGAAGAGCAGGGAGCACATCATGATCTTCGCCTTGATGAAGGTTGATCGATCCCCCCGCAGGCGTCGCGTCAGGGCGGGGGAGGACGGCTTCACGTTGACGGAGATGCTCGTCGTCATCACCATCATCGGCATGATCATGGCTCTAGTCGGCCCGCGCGTACTCAACTACCTCGGCGAGTCGCGCGTCAAGGCGGCAAAAATCCAGATCCAGAGCTTCAGCAGCGCCCTTGACCTGTTCTACCTCGACGCCGGTCGGTTTCCATCCAGCTCGGAAGGACTCGCCGCGCTGGTACGCCCGGTCAGCGGAGTAACGGCCTGGAACGGGCCGTATGTCAAAGGCGGCGCGATTCCCAACGATCCCTGGGGCAACCCCTATGTCTACAAGACCCCGGCCGAACAGGCGCCTTACGAGATTCGTTCGCTTGGTTCCGATGGGCAGGACGGCGGGACGGGAACTGCCGCCGACCTCACCTCGGCGCTTCATTGACGGCGAGCGCGCGGATGCAGGCTTCACCCTGCTGGAGATGGTCTGTGTCCTGGCTCTGGTGGCGCTGCTCGCCGCGATATCGCTTCCCCGCCTGCCGACCGCGACGTCGCGGCCGCGGCTTGAAGCCTACGCGGTCGAGGTCGCCGCGCTGCTCAAGGCCGACCGCAATGCGGCGCTGGCGCGCCATGTTGCGGTCAGCGCCATGATCGATGCGCGCGGAAGGGCCGTAAGGTCCGGGTCGAGCGCCCGCCTGGTCCGTGTCCCGGACGACGTTGTGTTCGACGCGCTTCTTGCCCAGCGCTGCAATGGCCGCCCGGCGCTCTCGACCATCAGCTTCCTCGCCAACGGGATGTCCTGTGGCGGCGTGTTGCGGCTGACGCGGTCCGGTTTCGGGTACGAGGTGCGGGTCAACTGGCTGACAGGAGGCGTGGAAGTTGTCGCGCAGGATGAGCATCGAACGGAACGGTGAGAGCGGATTCACGATGATCGAGGCGGTGGTCGCGCTCGCCCTGGTGAGCGTCGTGCTTGCCGCGGTCGGATCACTCGTCGCGACCAACGCGCGCGGCGCGCAAAACCTCGAGCAACGCGTCGCGCTGATGCAAGCATCGCGCATGATCGCATCCGCAATTCCGCGAGGCGCCGTGCCGCTGGGGAACGAGCGCGCCGGCGAGGTCTTCGGTCATCGCTGGCAGATGCGCGTAACGCAATACGCAGGCGCCGCGACAAGCCCGGAATCGCCGTTCATTCCCCAGCGGATCGAGCTGCGCGTGCGATCGCCGTCCGGCGTCGTCGCGTCATTCGAAACCATCCGTTTGCAGGAAACGGGTGCGGGTCGATGAAAAAGCAGGAATCCTGCAACCGGCAAGTCGAGGCAGGCTTCACGATGTTCGAGGCTCTGGTCGCCATTGCGCTGGCGGGGCTGATCCTCGGCGCATTGGGGAGCGTGACGGCGCAATGGCTGCCCGGCTGGACCCGTGGCCTGTTCCAGGTGCAGCGGAACGAGCAACTGGCGATCGCATTCGACCGACTGGCGGCCGACCTGTCGGCAGCCGAATTCGTGCCGGCGAACAATCTCCTCTTCGACGGCGCCGAGCGACACGTCACCTTCGTGCGCCAGGCGGTTGGACCGAACAGCCGCCGGAGCCTGGAGATCGTTCAGATCGCCGAGGTCGCGGACAGAAGCGGTCCCGTGCTGGTGCGCACGCGAGCGCCCTTCGCCTTGTTTGCGGCGGGAGATCCGATCCCGTTCGCGGACCCGGTCGTGCTGCTGCGGCCGCCATTTCGCGTCGCCTTCGCCTATGCTGACGCCGCCGGCGCCTGGCAGACGAGCTGGCGCAAGGAGCTGCCCACCGGCGTTCGCATCGTCGTGCGCGACAGCGAACGCGGTCTCGCGATTTCCACCGCGACCCGAATTCACGCGGAGCGCCAGGCGCCGCGGCCTGACCCGGTCGATGAAGCCGCACCTCAACCCCGTTCGGGCGACACGCCAGGGTCGCGATGAGCAACACCGCGCCAGTATTGCGAGGTCCGAACGCCGGCGTGCGCGGTTCGATCGCCGTCGCGGCGCTTTGGCTTCTGGCGGCGCTCGCCGCGCTTGCCTCCACGGCATCGGCCTATGTCGCACAGTCGGCCATCGCATTTTCGGCATTGGACGCCACGACCCAGTTCGAGATGCTGACGACCGCCGGCGTGGAGCTTGCCGCCTTCGATCTGCTTGCGCCGCGACAGCTTCGCCGCCCGACGCGCGCAAGCTTTGATTTCACGTTGGCAAGCGCCAGGGTGACCGTCGAATACGTGTCGGAAAGCGCCCGCGTCAATCTCAACACCGCATCGCGCACGACGTTCGCCGGACTGTTCGCATCCCTCGGTGCGCCGGCTGACGCGGCCGATCAGTTCGCCGATCGGGTTGTTGCCTGGCGCAGCCGCTCGAGACCGGGCGGGGCCGACGGCGAGCAGGACCTCTATCGTGCGGCGGGACTGACCTATCTGCCGAGGCAGGGACCGTTCGCCAGCGTCGAGGAGCTTTCGCTCGTCGTAGGTCTGCCGCAGGCGCTCGTCGAGCGGGCGCTGCCGTTCCTGACGGTGTATAGCGGCCTTGCCGGCATCAACGTGCTGGATGCCCCGCCGGAAGTCGTGGCCGCGCTGCCCGGTATGACGCCTGCGAGGCTCGAGGCGTTCCTGGGCCAGCGCGATTCGCTGCCGCGCGACGATCCGGAGTTCGTGCTTGGCGCGCTCGGCGGGAGGGTCGCGGGTGCGACGGTGGAGGGAAGCGACGCCTACCGGGTTCGCGTGCGCGTTATCCTTCCCGGCGGTCGGCAGCGCATGTCGGAAGGGATCATCGCCCTGGCCGAACCTGGCGAGAAGGGCGCCTATCAAGTCTATACGTGGCGTGACGATATCGATCCCGCGACAGGAGCGCCGCAGCGATGAGTATCATTGGCGAAATTGGCGCTGCGTTCTCGTTGTGGATCGATGCGGTCGCCCGTGCGCTGAGCGCGCCGGTTGCGCACCTGAAGCCGGTGCGTCGCATTGAGGTGGTCGAGGACGATGAGGGCCGTCTTACCATGCGCCTCGCGACGAAAGCAGGAGGCGGAACTGGCGATCTGCCTCCGTCCCGGATCGAACTAGCCGACGGCGCGCTCACTGATCCGCTCTCGCCGCAATGGGCCGCCGCGGTCCGAGGTGGCATCGTCGAGTTGGTGCTGCGGCCTTCGCGGTTTGTATTCCGCCCGCTCGAACTGCCGAGCCGGGCGGCCGAGTTTCTCGACGGGATCGTTCGCGCGCAGATCGACCGGCTGACACCCTGGAACGCCGCCGAGGCGATCTTCCACTGGACCCCGCCGGCTGCGATCGGCAGTGACCGCATCGCGATGACGGTCGTGGCCACCGGGCGCGCGGCCGTGACGTCGCTCGCGCAGGCGTTCTCCGGTCTGGGGGCCTTCGGCATCGAGATTTCGACCAGGACGTCCGCGGACGGACGGATCACTGTCTTCAGCCAGCGGCCCGGCGGGGAGGCAGGCTTCAGTCGGACGCGGCTTGTGCTCGTCGGGATATTCGCGACGACGGGCATACTGGCCGTGCTGTCGAGTGCTATCGGCGGATACGTCGTCGATTCCTACGATGCGCAGCACCAGCAGATCGAACGGCGGATCGCCGAGCGGCGGGCGATCATGCGAGGCAGCCAGAACGGGGCCGGCAGTTCCCCGCTCGAATTGCTGATCCGCCGCAAACAGACCACGCCGTCGAGCGTCATCGTGGTCGAAGCGCTCTCCGCGCTCCTGCCCGAACACACCTATGCGACCGAGATCCGGATACAGGGCGACAAACTGCAGATCGTCGGCATCACGCGCGACGCGCCGTCGCTGATCCAGATCCTGGAGCAGTCGCCGCACGTCGCGAGCGCCGGCTTCTATGCACCGACCACACGCGCAGCCAGCGAGCCGGGCGAGCGCTTTCACATCGAGGCCAGGCTCAGGCCGCATTTCGGGTCCGGCACATGATCAATATGCAACGCGTCGAAACTTACCTCGCGCGCTTTCCGACCGCCGCGGTCGCGGCCTATTTCGCGCTGATCGTTGCATTCGTGTTCGTGACGGCGGATAGCGCGCTGCAGATCCTGCAGCGACGCGATGCCGTGGCGGCGGCGGGCGAGATCCTGGACCGATTGCAGGTCCGTGGTTCGGTCGCGCCGGCACTGCGGACCGACGTCAGCGTTCCTGCCGGCTCGGCATTCCTCGAGGGGCCAAGCGCGTCGATCGCTGGTGCCGAACTGTTGCAGCGCGTGGCTGTCGCAGCGAAGCGCCTGGGCGGCAACGTACGGTCGTCCCAGGTCGACCTCCAGGGGCCCGAGTCCAAGGCCGGCTTCATCAGGGTGACCGCGAGCTTCGACATCGAGCCCCACCGGCTGCAGCCGCTTCTGTACGATCTCGAGGCGGGAATGCCGTTTCTGTTCGTCGACGAGTTGGTGGTGCAGGCGCCTCCGGCCGCCAGCAAGGATGGCCGGCTGCAGGTGCTGCTCGGGGTGTCGGGACGGCGGCAGGGTTCGAAGTGACGGCGCGATGGCGTCACTGCACTGCAGCGCGACGTTGGAAGCGCCAGGTCGCGTCCGTCGGCGTCATAATGTGGAACCATGTCGGGCACGACACGGCGGAAGTCCTTGCGGCGTCATCCAACGCGGCACGTTGATCACTGACCCGACAGCCGAGAATTCGCTTCCGTTCGCCATCGTGGTGCCGCTTTAGAAGCTGATCTGAGCGTTGCCCCGCTGGCGATCGGAACGGTCCGGGGCCTGAACAGAAGCAGCATGACCAACATTCCGAAAGCGTCACCGAGGTTGAACAGCTGCGGTTGAAAGAAAGCGCCGAATGCCACGGCGACCAGCCCCGCGAAGCGGGCACACGCAAACCGATGCTGTTGCGGGTCTTTCCCGGAATGCTTCCTCGTCTGGATGCCCGCAACGGCAATCACGGACGCGATGAGGAAGATGATCAATCCGCCCCCGAGTACGCCGAACTCGACGAGGGTCTTGAGATAGCCGTTATGACCCGACTCATAGAACGTCGCGCGCTTGAAGCCGATGCCGAACGGATGATTGGTTATCGTCGCCAGTGCCTCCCGCCATAGTTCGTCTCTTCCAGAGACGCCCGACGACACACCGCGGCTCAGGTCGTTGAATGCAAGGAGGCTGACGATCTGGGACCAGAAAACCAGGCCTGCGGCCAGCACAATGATCACCGCCGATATCTTCTTCAAGCCCAGCGGCGTGCGGGTCAGGTTGTAGACGATGAGCGCCGTGATGCAGCTGATCATGGCGTAGCGTGAGCTGACCAGCACCACCATCGAGAAGGACATGATCCTGATGACGAAGCCCGTCAGGCCGTCGCGAAACTGCGAGAAGATGAAGGCCACAAGCAACGGTGCGGCAAACAGATTGGGCTGAATGTTCCCGATGTTGCGATCCTGCGGCATTCCCAGGATGGCGATCGCCGCGATGCCGAACAGGCAAAGAATGACGGACGCGACGCTCAGGCATTTTTCCAGATCGTCGGGCGCCAGCCGCCATAGAACGGACAGCGCGAGCGTCGTGACCATGAGCAGGCAGGTGTAGGCAATGCCCGTGAGCGCAGCCTTCTCGTCATCGTGCAGCTGCAGGATCAGGGACAGATAGATGATCAGGAATATCGCAAGCTGCGCCAAGCCCAATCGAGGAACGCTGGAGACAAAATCTGAGTAGCGGGTCACCGCGATCGTCATCACAAAAAGTGCCAATCCTGCAATCTGCCCTCCCAGAACAGCGCCGCCGGAACCGAACGCGAGGGGCGTCTCCGACAGGTCTGCACTGATGCTGATCATGGGAAAAGACACCAGGAAGCACCACGCCCAGAATGAAACGAGCACGGCGATCGTCGGGGTGGGGCGGTAGCGCAAGGTCATCTCGCCACCGATGCGATCGGCCACCGCGGCACGCTAGACCTGCAGCCGCGACAGGCGAATATGTTCCGCTGGCAGCCTCGCCCGATGCCGTTCCAGCATGGCGGCGTAGGCGGCCTCGAGATGGCGGGTAAATTGCGCCGTGTCGAACAGCGGCGTCGTCAATCGATTGGCGGCAAGCTTCGCCTTCAGGTCTGCCAGTGCCTCAGGATTCTTCGCCAGATCAATCGCGAGCTCCTCGTATTCGGACGCGGTCGTCGTGATCAGTTCCGGCAATTGAATTGCATTCAGCAGGCTCGCGCCGACGCGCCCGGCGAACGTGTCGCCGAGGCGGGTAAGGACGGGCAGCCCCGTCCACAACGCGTCGCTCGCGGTCGTGTGCGCGCCATATGGCAGCGTGTCGAGAAAAAGGTCGGCGCAGCGATGCCGCGCCAGATGATGGGCGGGATCAAGCCGCCGCGCAAAAATCAGCCGCTCCGGCGCAACGCCTCGTGCCGCCGCTTCCCGCCGCAAGTTGTCCGCGGCGGTCGGATTGTCCTCGTACAGCCACAGCACGCTGTTATCGACCGCGAGCAGGATCCGCATCCAGCTCGCGAAGACGTCCGGCGTGATCTTGTAGTTGTCGTTGAAGCAGCAGAAGACGAAGGCGCTCTCGGGAAGATCGTGGTCGGCGCGGTCTGGCGTAGCGTCTAAAATCGTGCGAGTGCGATCGTTTGCCTGGTAGCTGTCGGGCAGCCAGACGACCTTCTCCGCATAGCTGTCGGCATCGTGCGGGGGAATGACGTTCGGATCGGCGATGATGTAGTCGATGAAGCTCGCGCCGGTCGTCCCCGGAAAGCCCAGATAGCTGACCTGGATCGGAGCCGGGCGCATGGCGAAAACGCCAGTCCGGGCGTCGTGGCTGTATCCCTTCAGATCGACCAGGATGTCGACCTCGAGAGATCTGATCAGCTCCGCAATCTGCCTGTCTCCGTGCGATCCGACATCGACGAAACGTTCGAAGACTGCCTCGATCCGCCGGCGCATCGCGGAACCGTCGTCCGGGCCGACCGAAATGCCGGTGACCTCGAAGCGCGACCTGTCGTGATGGTCGAACACGCCGGCCATCAGGAACGAGGTCGCGTGCTCATGGAAGTCCGCGGATAGATAGGCGATGCGGACACGGTCATGAACGTAGCGTTCGCCCTGCCAGACCGGAGTGCGAACCGGACGGAAGGTGTTGTCGTTCCATGATCGTGCGCACTGAAGCTGCTCGGGCGGGGTGGACGGAATGCCGACCAGAAGGAATGGCGCAACCATCTTTCCATTGCGGACCGACGATCGTACGGAATCGCAGGCGGCCTCGAAGCCGGTCCAATCGCAAAGATGCATCCTGACGCGCAAAGCTGCGGCCTGCGCGGCAGGCTGATCGGGGTCGAGGGCCAGCGCCTGGTTCCAGTCGGCCAGGGCCTCGCCATAACGCTTCTTCAGATAGCGGGCCTGACCCCGCGCGAGCCATGCCTGCGCGAGGCCGGGGTTCAGGGCGAGCGCCTGGTCGAGCGCCGCAAGGGAGTCGTCATGGCGGCCGAGCGAAAGCGCGAGCGTGCCGCGACCGAGCCATGCCTCCGCGAAGGTGGAATCGGCGGCGATCGCGCGGCCGAAGGCGACGTCCGCGTCCCGGTGCTCTCCCGACCGAAACAGCACGTTGCCATGTCCCGACCAGGCGGCTGCGAGGTCAGGCCGGGCTGCGAGCGCGCGGTCGTAGGCGGCCGCAGCTTCCTGCAAGTGACCGAGATCGAGCAGGGCATTGCCGCGCCCCACCCATCCCTCGGCAAACTCGGGTCGAAGCGTCAGCGCCCTGTCCGCGGCTGCCAGCGCCTCTTCGTGCCGGCCCAGCTGGATCAGAACGTAGCACCGACCGAGGCATGCTTCCGCAAAATCTGGCCGCGCCGCCAGCGCCTTGTCGTAGGCGGAGAGGGCTTCGTCGTAACGACGGTTGGCAAAATGGATCGTGCCCTTGTCGAGGTGAGCCTCTGCGAATTGCGGACTGAGCTGCAGGGCCCGGTCATAGGACGCGAGTGCCGCTTCGTGTTGGTTGTCCTTTGCAAGGGCGGAGCCCAGCATGAAATGAGCCGGGAAGTGGCTCGGGTGATGCGCGACGAAGTGTCTCAACTGCCCAACCGCCTCGGCGTTCCGGCCCCGCGCCAGCAGCGCCGCTGCGATCGCTTGCATGAGCACCGCGCTGCTTGGCGCGATTTTAAGGCCGCGTTCACAGAGCTTGATCAGCTCGTCGTGTTCGCCGGCCCGATGCAGAATGGCAGCATAGTTCTCCAGGAATTCCAGATTGTCGGGGCCTGATCGCAGCGATCGGTCGATCAGCGACCTGGCCCGGCCGATGTTTCCCGCGGTGGCTTCAGCCACGCCCAGATAATGCAGCGCGTGAACGTGATTGGGATTCTTGTCAATGATGCGACGATACAATCTGGCGGCCGCCGGGATGTCCCCGTTTTGATGCAGGGAAAGCGCCTGTTCGAGTGTCTGCTGCTCGTTACGCATTGCCGCCATGTCCGCCTCAGAGCGCCCCGCGCTGGTTGAGCCGCCGGCTCCATCAGGTCCAAATTCGCTTTTTAGGCTGTCATTTGAACAGGTCTGTGACAGTCGAGGCGAGCGTAACATCAATCGTATCATTCGCGCATAACATATAATGGGAGCAGTCACATGGATGCGTTGCATCGGCATGAAGTTCTGTTATGAGCCTGTCTGGGATCCCGGAACGGCGAGGGCGAACGTGTCAGTGATGTCCAGCAAGTATGTGCTTCAGCTTCGACGCGTCGCGCGAGCGGCCGGAGTGCCCCGGCTGCTCGGTCGGCTTGCCAGGGACTATGAAAGCTCTTTTTCCAGACAATTGCTGCAGGCCTGTCGCCCTGGCGACGTCATATGGGATGTGGGGGCGAACGTCGGGTATTATTCCGTGAAGTTTTCCGAAAGCGTGGGCGGTTCAGGCAAGGTCTTTGCATTCGAGCCCGACAGGGTAAACCTGCCCGAACTGCGCACGGCTTGCCGCGAACGGAAGAATGTCGAGATCCGAGAGTTCGGCTTGTCGGACAAGGCGGAGAGTCGACGTTTCGCGGAAGGCGCCAGCGATCGGGCGACGTCAAGGGTGATCGGACCGGGTGAAGCCGTTCCCGAAGGGGCCATCGAGGTCGAACTGCAAACCGGCGACGCGGTCATTCAAGAGGGAACTGCGGAGGTTCCGAACGTCATCAAGATCGACGTTGAAGGCCACGAATTGTCCGTTCTCAACGGATTACGGGGAGCTCTGTCAAACGAGCGCCTGCGGAGCGTCTTTGTGGAAGTCCATTTCGGTATTCTCGATCGCACCGGCCGCCCGGACCATCCAAAGAGGATTGAGGAGATCCTGAAGCAGAGCGGCTTCAAGTTGAGCTGGACGGATGCCTCCCACATCTTCGCGACGAGGCCGGCTTGATCGTCCTTCCAGCTCCACGTCCCGGAAGGGCGCCGATCCTCTTGGTATCCTGGACCGAACGGACGCCGGCCCACGGCCCGGAGCGGGAATCGATTCCCGGAAAATTCCATGCTTGAACCGAGTGCCGCGAATGCGAATCCCTCGGACAGAGCCAGGAGCGTTGCGGCGCCTCCGCTCAGGCCGGAGAGCGCAGGCTTCGGCGCCTTGTTAGGATCCGTCCAGCGCCATTTGCCGCAATTCGTCAACATTGCCTTGCTGGTCGTCGGGCTCGGACTGGGCCAGGGCAGCATTTTCATCGTCCAGACGGTGCTCGTGGCGGCGGGCGCGTACGAGCTTCTCGCCGCTTTTGGAACGCACTATTCGTTTGCCATCCTCGGCATCATCCTGGTCGATGCGGGGTCCGGCACCACGCTCGCGCGGGTTGTCGCTCGGTTGTCGACGGACGGCAAGCCGAGCGACGAGATATGGCGCATCTTTTGCGAGACCACGGCGATCAGGCTTTTGATCGCTGCGCTGATCGGCACGGCCGCCGTCACCTATGCCGGTGGATTTGCTTCCGACGACTTTTCGCGCTGGTACGTGCCCATGGCGCTTCCCGGACTGCTGCTCTGGGCCGTCAATGGCGTTGGTCTGCTTGATGGACTCAGGCTCAGCGGAATCAGCGGCATCACTGGATCGGCAGCCTATGTCGTCACCGCAATCGGCCTTGCGCTCTCGACCCAAAAGCCGACCGGGGCGGCGGGCGCATTTTTGGGCGGGGCTTTTTCGATTGGTTATGTCCTGACGGTGGCCGCGCAGTGGGCGATCCTCGGGCGCAAAGGATGGCTCCCGCGACTCGAGAAGATAACCCGGAAGGGAATGGCGAAGTCTTTCGGCGACAGCTGCGCGCTGTTGTTCCTGTATGTGCCGGGCCAGATCACCATGCGCCTTCAACTGGTGCTGAGCGCGGTCTATCTCGGCTCGGAGACAACGGCTCTCTTCGTCTACGCCAAGCAGATCATGATGGCCTCGACACAGATCATCTGGTTTGTTCTGCGGGTCGAGTTTCCCGGCCTGATCGAAAAGCTGGCGGTGCCGGCGCGACAGGCCCTCGGCAGGATTCTTGAGGCTCAGAAGCTGTCGCTTTATGTCGCGATGGCGCTCGCGGTCGGTGCGACCGCAGTGTCGGTCATTGCCGCGGCGGTGCCGGATTTCGGCCTGCACCGGGCCGCAACCATCATCGCTGCATTTGCGCCGACGATGCTGACCATGTCGCTTTCGCTCATGGTGACGCAGGCCTTGGCGGCGCTGGGCGCCTATGCGGCGATCGCAAGGGCGATTGCAATCAGCTCGGCAGCGGGAATGCTGGTCAGCTGCATGCTGGTTTCGACGCTTGGCGTCTATGCTTTCGTTCTCGGCGAAGCGACCTTCAATCTCGCAAGCTTCTATATCGCGTATCAATATCTACAACGCATGAGCTCCTCGAGCATGGGAAGCTGAATCATGTGCGGTATCGCTGGTGCCTTCGCCTACAATGCGGATGCTCCACCCATCGAACGCGCCGGGTTGCTGCGCATGCGCGACGCCATGATTGCGCGTGGGCCGGATGGCGCGGGCCTTTGGCTCTCCGACGACGGGCGGGTGGGCTTCGGCCATCGGCGCCTCGCCATCATCGATCTCAGCGAAGGCGGCGCGCAGCCGATGCTGGACCCGGAGACCGGAAACTGGATCTGCTACAACGGCGAGATCTATAATCATGGGCAGTTGCGCACACGCTTGAACCATGACGGCATCGCGACGCGCAGCCAGTCCGACACCGAGGTGCTGCTCAAGCTCTATGCCCAACGTGGCGAAGAGATGTTCTCCGACCTGCGCGGCATGTATGCCTTTGCTCTCTGGGACGCGCGTCGACGCGAGCTGCTGCTGGCCCGCGATCCCTTCGGCATCAAGCCGCTGTACGTGGCGGACGACGGCGCCACGGTTCGCTTTGCCTCCCAGGTCAAAGCGTTGCTGAAAACCCCGGTCGACCGCAGGCCCGACCCGGCGGGCCACGCCGGCTTCCTGCTCTGGGGCTCGGTGCCGGAGCCATACACACTGTACCGCGGCATCCGTTCGCTGCCGCCGGGACACTGGCAACGTTTCAGCGCCGAGGGCGCCGGGCGGCCTGTACGTTTTGCGAGCATCGTCGATGCGCTCGGTCGGCTGCCGAGGGCGGCCGGCGCCAAGGCCGACGCGGCGCTCGAGCAGACGGCCGCGGCCGTCAAGGACAGCGTCGCCGCGCACATGGTGGCCGACGTCCCCGTCGGCGTCTTTCTGTCGGCCGGACTGGACTCGACCATGCTTGCGGCCTGCGCGGCGACATCGGGCGAACTGCGCACATTGACCTTGGGATTTAAAGAGTACGCCAACAGCCCCCATGACGAGGCGGCCCTGGCCGGTGAGGTCGCCGGGATGCTGCAGGCGAGACATGCGATGCACCGCATCTCGGCCAGCGACTTCGAGCACGATCGACAGCAGCTGATTGACGCGATGGATCAGCCATCGATCGACGGCATCAACGTCTGGTTCGTCTCGAAGGCCGCGGCTGAGCAAGGACTCAAGGTGGCGATCTCCGGGCTCGGCGGCGACGAACTGTTTGGCTCTTACCCGAGCTTCCATCAGGTGCCGCGTCTGGTGAAGATGATGCGGCGCGCGCCGGTCGGCGAGCGAACCGGCGCGCTTCTGCGGCACTTCGCCCGGCCGTTCGCCTCGGCGCTGCCGTCACCCAAATATGCGAGCCTTGCCGAGTACGGCCACAGCCTTTCCGGCGCCTACCTGCTGCGGCGGGCGCTGCATATGCCATGGGAACTGACGCGCCTGATGGATCCGGATATGGCCAGGACCGGTCTCGAGGAACTTGCGACCATGGAGCGCCTCGATGCCAGCATCGAGGGCCTGGAGAGTGACCGGCTCGTCGTTTCCGCGCTCGAGATGCAGTGGTACATGCGCAACCAGCTGCTGCGCGATGCCGATTGGGCCGGCATGGCGCATTCGATCGAGATTCGCGTACCTCTGGTGGATCTGCAGCTGCTGCGACAATTCGTCGAGTTTCCGGACCTGGATGCCAAAACCGAAAAGCGGACGATCGTCCGGCGTGTCGCGCCCGATTTGCCCGAAGAGGTGCTGAATCGGCCGAAGACCGGTTTTTCGGTGCCGATCCATCAGTGGCTCAATCCGAACGAGGGCCGCACCGTCATGCGGCATCGCGACTGGGCAACGATGCTGTATCGACAATTCGCCGCGGTATGAAACGCCAATGAAGTTGCTGCACCTGATGTCCACAGTCGATCCCCGCGCCGGGGGCCCGATTGAGGGCGTGCGGCAGCGCGGCTTGCGGCTGCTCGAGATGGGTCATGAGGTCGAAGTGGCCTCGCTCGATGGCCCGCACGAACGGCACTTGAAGGCGTTTCCGCTGCCGGTGCATGCCCTTGGGCCGGGGCGCGGCACGTATCGGTACACCGCGTCGCTGCGCCCCTGGCTGCGTGCCCATGCCGACCGCTACGACGCCGTCATCGTCAACGGGCTCTGGCAGTACCACGGCTTCGCCGCCTGGCAGGTCATGCGTGAACTGCGGCGGCCATATTTCGTGTTCACGCACGGCATGCTCGATCCCTGGTTCAGGCGGGCCTACCCGCTGAAGCACCTGAAGAAGTGGCTGTACTGGCCCTGGGCCGAATACCGGGTTCTGCGCGACGCGGCCGCCGTCCTGTTTACGAGCGAGGAGGAACGGCTGCTGGCGCGCCAGTCGTTCTCGCTGTACCGGGCGCGCGAGGTCGTCGTGTCCTACGGCACGCAGTTGCCGCCGCAGGATGCTGCCTCGCTGCGGGAGGACTTTCTTTCTGCGCATCCCGAGCTGCGCGGCAAGCGCGTACTGCTCTTTCTCGGGCGACTGCACGCCAAGAAAGGCTGTGACCTGCTGGTCGAAGCCTTTGCGCGGGTCGCGGCCGAGGAGCCTCGCCTGCACCTGCTCATGGCCGGCCCCAATCAGACGGACTGGCTCGGCCGGCTCAAGGCCCGCGCCGAGGTCCTGGGCGTGATGGACAGGATCACCTGGCCCGGCATGCTGGAAGGCAAGGCAAAATGGGGCGCGTTCTACAGCAGCGAAGTGTTCGTGCTGCCGTCGCATCAGGAGAACTTCGGGATCGTCGTCGCCGAGGCCCTTGGCTGCGGCCTGCCCGTGCTGCTTTCCGACAAGGTCAATGTCTGGCGCGAGGTCATGTCTGCCCGCGCGGGCCTCGCCGCCGCTGACACGAAAGCCGGTACGCTCGAGAACTTGAGTTCATGGCTCGCACTGCCGGAGGAAGAACGGACAGCCATGGCCCAGCGGGCACGCGCCCTGTTTGCGGAACGCTTCAGCGTCGACCGGATGGCGACGTCGTTGATCGACGTCGTGAGGGCGGGGCGGCCGTAAGCGCGTGTGCGCCTCGCCGTGGGGATATCTACGAGGCGTTTTCCAGCTTTCTGAAATACGCGTTGAGGAACATGCCCCTGCCCATGAGGCTGGAAACGCCGAAGAAACTCCTCAATGCAAGCTCCGGCAGCGGCGCCAACGGTCCGAACCTCTTCTTGAATCTGCGATAGTTGTAACGGCTCACCGTCTCGTATCTTACTGCCTGGAAACCGCGACTTGCGAACGCTTTGTCCAGGCTCCTCTGCGTGAAATGATTCAGGTGCTCCGGCGGGGTAATGAACATATCCTTCCGGCCTTGAAGCATGGACAGGTAGGATCGGAACAGTGGCACTGCGATCGCGCAGATTCCGCCCTTTCTGAGCAGGACGTTCAAGCTCCCGATCGGGTCAGCATCCATCGGCAGGTGCTCGAGAACCTGCGACAGCAGGACTGCGTCATAGGCTTCGGCATTGCTGCGGGCGAAGTTCTGGTCGAACGGCGCAGCGATCGGTTCGAACCCGTTCATCCGCGCGTGGATCTTTCGGGATGCATCTCCCAGTTCGAGCGCGTCGACGGCGAAGCCCTGCTGCATGAGCGCCCTGGAAAAGAAGCCATAGCCGCTGCCGACATCCAGCGCTCGCGGTCCCGCCGACAGTCGCTTCAGGTTTTCGGCGATCCGCTTGGCGTCGATTGTCGAGTTCGGATAGTCGACCTCTTCCTGGATGGCCTGCTCATATTGATCCGACGCGCAGCCGACCTGCAGACCGGCCTCCAGGGCGCTTTGCGTGCCGGAGTAGAACTCATGCAGTTCATCTTCGGTAGGAACAGGAAACACAAACGCGCCCCCGCAGCCCGCGCACCGATAGAGTGAATATGGCTGATTGTTGTGCTTCGAACGCCTGGAAAGCCAGAACCGGGGTTTCGGATGCCGGCAGAACAAGCAATGGCCGGGAAACTCCGACCGTTCGGTCATGCTGCCGGGTGCTGGATGAAAGAGCATGTGTCGAAGTCCTCAGACGGCGATCGCGCGGTTCTGCAGTCTTACCCTCTGATACGTGACAGCCGTTCGAACGGAACAGGGAACGCCGTATCACTCCTTGCCCGATCTGACGCCGGTCGCCGCCCGGCGCAGTTGACCGGCACGCAAGCGCCCGACGGGCTCCGGCCGGCGACGACTGCCGGTCGCCAGTTGTTCGATGGACCGAGCCGAGCCCGCCGGCTGGGGTGCGGGCAGCGGGGTGACCCTCGGTTGCTGCGGAAGCGCAAGGAATTGCCGTTCGAGCGAGCCGATGATCGCGGCGCGGTCCCATCGCTGCTCGGCCCGCGCGCGCGCGACGGCGCCCAGGCGCGCCCTTCGGCTGGCGTCTTGAGCCAACGCGACGACGGCGTGGGCCAGCGCCTGCGCATCGCCTGGGGGGATCACGAGTCCGGCCCCCTCCACCTCCGAGGCGATGCCTGTGCCGGGCGCCGCCATCGCGATGACAGGTCGCCCGGATGCAAGCATGCCGGCAAGTTTGGATGGCAACACCAGATCGGAAACCTGCTCCTTTTGCGGCAGCAGATGAATGTCTGCGGTGTTGAGCAGCGCCGGGAAGCATGCGTGCGGCTGCAGGTCCAGGAAATGGACGTTGTCGAGCCCGCTGGCCATCCGGATCAGCTCCGGTTTGACTGGACCATTGCCGCAAAGAACGTATTGTAGCGAGGGATGGCTGTGCCTGGTTACGCCGGCCGCCTCGACGATCAACTCCAGACCCTGCTTGTTCGACATCGCTCCGGAGTAGAGGGCGACGACGTCGGCCGGCATCAGTCCAAGCTCGGAACGCAGGCTGGTCTGGCCGGATCCGGGCACGATGATTTTCGTATCGATCCCGTTGCGGAATTCGTATAGGCTCTCCGGCGCGAGTCCTTTTTGCTGCAGGCAATGCATCATCTGCGGTGAAATCGTGGAGATGCGGTCGAATGATCGCAGGATCAGGCGCTCCGTCCGAAGCGCAAGCTTGTGGATCGCGGCGTTCTTCGACAGCAGCCCCAGCGCGAAAGCGGCATCCACTTCCAGGTCCTGAACGTGGAGCCAGGATGCGGCCCCCGCCATCCTTGCGGCCAATCCGGCAATCGAGGCGGAGAGCAGCGAGGGCGCAACCGCGAACACGATATCAGGACGCCACCGCACCGCGATCGACAGCAGCGGAATCGCTGCCGACAGCAGGAATGATGCATGGTGGAGCAGGCGCCTGGACCCGCTCGGCCGGGCTGGCACGTAGATCGGCGCCCGTATCACATCCACGTCGTTGAGTTGCTGGCGGCTATACCATCCGGAACGATATCCGAACGGGATCCGCCAATCGGGATAATAGGGAGGCGCGGTGATCACGCGGACATCATGGCCACTGGCGGCCAGACTTTCGCAAAATTCAGTCGTGTATTTGGCGACGCCAATCAAATCGGGAGCATAATTTATCCCAACCACCAGAATCCGCATAATATCCTCATTCCAGCCGTGACCAGGCGCATCAGCGGACTGTCGGTCACCGACTCCGGTAGGAAGTCATGGAGCAATGGAGACGTCTGCAGGCGAGCCGGCGACCCCTGACGCCAGTGGGGCAGGGAGATTGGCGCCTCTGCGCAGGTCAATGCCGAGGCGTCAGCCGGCTTGATATCACTTTATCTGTGACAGTATCATAATAACGATACTGCAACATCAGGCCGTTATCGGATGATGTGTGGCCGGGCGATGGTTGGCTGGAGGACCCGCGGTTCCGGCGTGTCCGCCGGCAGCGGATGATCCGTCCTTACGCGAGGTGGTCGCGGACAGCGGCAGCAAATCCCGGGATCGGCGGCAGGGCGGCGGCGGCGACGTTGCGCTCGATGTGGGATGCATCGAACATGGAAATAATCACCACGCCGTTCGGGTTGTTCGAAAATGCGAAGCGCAGCAGCAGGTCGCTCGGCGATCTCAGAAAATCGATTCCATGGCTTTCGGCAGCCGCGATCATCCCGAGCTGTTGCTGTGCGTCGAGACCGGCAATGGCTTGCGTGACGCCCGAGCCGAATACGCCATGCGTCACGAACACCGGTGTGGGGGTTGGCAGCATCGCGCGCAACACAACCGCCGCTTCCGTGAACGGCGTATCGGAAAACTGCGCGAAGTCGATCGGCTGGATGCGAACGGCCGCCTCGATGCTCTCAGGGCTGCCGGCGATCGAGATCGCGCGGACCAGTCCTTTTTCGACCAGTCGCCGCAGCACATCGAAGACAGCGGGGTTCGCTGCGTCCCGCGGGGTCGGCTCGTGCATCGCCAGAACGTCGATGTGGTCGGTGCCCAGGAGTCGCAGGCTTCGGGTGACCGAAGGCTCGATGGCGGCAGGGTCGATCGGGGCGCGGACCCCGGTGGGACGGGCCCTCGAAGCCGCCTGTCGCAAGCCCGGGAAAGCCGCAACGAGCCGTCGTGCGAGCGGACGTATCAGCCTCGCGGCAGGCGACACCTGCGGGGGAGGAATGCCGAACTTCGTGCAAATGACGACGTTGTCGCGCCGGCCGCGCAGAGACCGCCCGAGCAAGGCTTCCGCGTTGCCGTCGCCATAGGGCGGCGCCACATCGAACCAGGTCACACCGCGATCGAGCGCGCAGTCGATCGCGCGCCGTCCGTCAGCGGCAGAAATCCGCGAACCGAGCGACGCGCAACCGAAACCGATCGCGGATACGTCGCGGCCCAGCCGCGGAACGCGGACCTGTCTCATGCCGCCACCCCCAGACCGGACTTTCTTGCTTCATCGGCAAGCTGCGCGGCCAATCGCAGCGCCAGCGCCACCGCAGTGAACGTCGGATTGGCCTGGCCGGCGGTGGGAAACACGGAACTCGACGACACATAGAGGTTCTCGATGCCGTGCGCGCGACACCCGGCGTCAACCACGCTGTCCTCCGGCGCCAGGCCCATGCGGGTTACGCCGATTTGATGGTAGCCGTCCCTGGCCTGTTGCAGGATGCTGGCCATCCGGGCGTCCGCCGACACGCGATACTCGAGGCGTCCCAGCCTGGCTTTCCGCAGCGATCGGTCGAGCACCTCGTGCGCCTGCAGCACAGAGCGGGCGTCGGTTTCGGAGAAGCGCAGGTCGATATCAAGAAGAGGAACGCCGAGCGCGTCCTTGCGGTCAGAGAGATTGATCCGGGATTCGCGCGCAGGCAGCTGTTCCGCGTGATAGTGCAGGGCATACCGGCCTTCCGAGCTTCTCACAAGGAAGCCCGGCCTGCGGGGTTTCGAGAGCAGGCGCGCGTGCGCGATGGCTGCGATCTCGCGCAGCGTCGACCCCGGTGAACGCATTACGTTCGACAAGTGCTCAGTCCACCGGTGCGGCGGCGGCCCAAGGTGGCTCATGCGAACGCCCTCCGCCACAAGCCGCCGGCCGATCGGGGCGGTGGCGAGCGCAAGCCAGACGAGCGACAGAACGCCATTGCGATGGCTGGGCTGGTGGAACGGGGGATTGTCGATCCAGAGGGCGATGTTGAGCAGCCGGTCCCGCTGCTGCGCTTCCGGCGCGAGCGTGAAACGACGCCGGGCGAACACGCCGTCGTCGAGAAAGAAATCGTATTGCTTCGCCGCCGCCGGATCGGCAAACACCAGGTCCGCGATCTTGCCTGAGATGTGCCCCATGTAACCGCGGCCCAGGGCACCGTTGCGGCCGCCGAAAAGGCCAGGCCGCTGCTGCTGCGCACGCAGCAGGAGCCGCGTCGTTTCCAGACCGCCGCAGGCCAGGACGATCCTGGGCGGCGCGATGCGGACGGTTCTGTTCTTGTCGGCCACGTTCAAGCCGATGATGCGGCGACCGTCGTCCGCCGGCAGCAGCTCGGTGACCGTGGCGCCCATCATGACCGTGATGCGCCGTGATTGGGCAAGCCTCGATCGATGTCGCCGTCCGGCGTCGATTTCAGGCGTCCAGCGTTCGAGCTGATCGCAACGAATGTCGCCGAGGGTGGGCGGCGCGGCGGGCGCGGCGGTGAAGCGCGCCGGCCCGATGCCGAAGAAGGCGGCGGCGGCCTCGAACCAGCGCGCAATCTCCTGATAGGGGATCGGCCACGCCGCGCTCGGCACATGCGCCCGCGGCATGAAGTCGATATCGTCGAGCGGAACGCATCGGCCACCCCACCAGCGCGAAGTTCCGCCGAGCCCACGAAACATCGCGATGCCCGTGGGGGCGTGGCGGTCGGCGTCAACGGCATGTCCCGCGGTCAGCGCTGCCGCAAACCGGTCCGGCTGCTCCTGTCCGGATTCTAGCACCAGCACGGACATTCCGTATTGCTCGCACGCGAGCGCCAGTGCGATACCGACGGGTCCTGCTCCGACCACGCAGACGTCGCAGTCGGGAATCTTGTCGTGACGGGTGAAAGAGGTCAGCATGTTAACGACATGATGATGGTCTGAGCCTCTTTATGTTCAGTACTTCACGCCGGCGCCATTCAACGCGGACGCGATGGTGTTGATGCACAAACGCGCTGTCGCGTGAGGCGGCTGGTCGCTTGCTTCGTCGCCGGTACTTGATGATCGTGCCCGTGCCGTTCTTCGTATGACCGAAGGACGCCTCCCTCACGCCGCGCATGCGGCGGCCAACAGCTTCTCGTGCTCGCCTTTCACCAGCAGGTATTTGCCGAGGCAGAGCGCGTCGAGGCCGGTGCGCAGGAAACAGTTCATCGCCTGTTCGGGCGTATCCACGATCGGCTCGTTCTCGTTGAAGCTCGTGTTCAGGACGATCGGGATTCCGGACAACCTTCCGAAGGATTCGATCAGTTCGTAGTACATCGGGTTGGTATCCCGCGCGATGCTCTGCAACCGGCCGGTGCCGTCGACATGGGTGATCGCGGGCAGCCGTTCCCGCCACTCCGGGCGGACCTTCACGACATGCATCATGAAGGGGCTGAACACATCCTGCTCGAAATAGGTTGAAACGGCCTCCTGCACGATGCTCGGTGCGAAGGGGCGGAAGCTTTCGCGGCGCTTGATCTTCTCGTTGATCAGGTCCTTCATGTTCGCGCGCGTGGGATCGGCGACGATGGAGCGGTTGCCGAGCGCGCGAGGTCCCCATTCCGATCGGCCCTGGTACCAGCCCGTCACCAGGCCCGCATGCAGCAGCGACGCGACCGCCCCTGGAATCTGGCTCAGCGGCAATTCCCGCATCGGCACTTCTGCGGATTCCGCGGTGCGGCGCATGACGTCATCGCTGTGGGCCGGTCCCCAATAGGCGTGGTTCATGTGGAAACGCTCGCGTCCTCCCGCAACGTTGTGCCACGTCCACAGGCCGGCCCCGATGCAGAGGCCGTCGTCCGACGATGCGGGCTGCATGTAGGCCTGCTTGAACGGCGTGTCGCGCAGGAGACGCGCGTTCATGACGCCGTTCAGCGCACAGCCGCCGGCGTACGCGATCTGTTCGGTCGGCACCAACTCGTGCAGCTGCTTGAAGCAGTGCAGCGCCACCTCCTCAAATCGAACCTGGCAGGAGCGTGCGATATCCTTGTCCCGCTGCGTCAGTTCCGCTCCGCGCGCGCGCGGCGTCCCGAGCTTGTCGCGCCACTTGTCGGTATAAAGCTGCAGTTTCGGCAGGCGGTTGTTCTCGTCCATCTTGGTACTTTTGCCGCCGCGGTGCATGCCGAAAAAGCCCTTGGTGAGCCGAAACCAGTCGCCTGGCGGCGTTTCGACGAGCTCTCGCATGACGTCCACGAAGGCGTCGTTGCCGTAGGGGGCAAGCCCCATCACCTTGTATTCCTCGCCGAAGTCGTCGAAGCCGATGAACTGGCAGCATGCGGTGTAGAAGAAGCCCAGGCTGTTCGGCAGACGGACGCGGTCGAGAACCTCGATGCGCGTGCCTTCGCAGCGCGCCGCCATGGCGCTCACGAAGTCGCCGCTGCCGTCATAGGAGAACCCGGCCGTGACGCTTTCGAACGGCGAGCAATAGTAGGAGCTCGCAATGTGCGACAGGTGATGCTCGACGTTCACGATCCTGGCCTTGACCTGATCCGGCGATTGCCCGCAGGCAAGCGCGACCTGTTCGCCGATGCCGAGGTCGACTTTTGCCCGGCGCATATGCTCGAGTGCGGCCATCCCGCCGCTGAAGGGATGGTTCAGAACATACGAGACCCTGGCTGAGCGGCTCTGCGTCGCATCGCGTGGAACGGCGATGAAATCCAGCTCCCGAACCGATATGCCGCCGATCGTCAGCACCGACCTGATCGCCTGCTGGGGGAACGATGGATCATGCTTGATGCGTTCTCCGAAGCGCTCCTCGGCCACCGCCGCGACCACCTTTCCGTCGAGAATGAGGGCTGCCGAGGAATCGGCGTGGTTGAGGTTGATACCCAGAACCGCAGTCATTCGGCCAGTCTTTCACGTTGAGTCATGTTAAGTAGCGATATTCGTAACCATGATTACGGCAGTGTCGCCAGCGCGTGCAGTTAACAACAGAACGTATCAATTAAGTGACTTGCCTTCCGTCCCCGAAGCGCCGACTGCCAAGGAAAGCGAGACTATCTACCAATCCGGCGCTCCTCGACGTTGCGGCGGCTGAGCAGTCCGGCGACGCCGCGATCGACCAGCAGCCCCGTCCGCGACGCGCCGATGGTGTTCGCCTCGACGACCACATCGCGGACACCGGGCGAGGCGGTGGAAAAGCCCTTCACTTCGATATGGGCGTCCTCGTCGAGGCGGTTGCCGCGAACGATGACGGCGTGCAGGAGCGGCGGCCGGCCCGCTTCCCGCGTGGTCTGGTTGGCTTGGACAGTAATCGCGGCTTCATGCGAAATCACGCTCCGTTCCGGTCCCGCTCGGTAGACATTGCCCTCGAGGATATGATTATCGAGGATCTGAATCCGCCAGCCTGGCTGGAAATGTCCGTAGGACATGCCGAATGCGGTAAACCCGCTGGTCCTGTTGGAACGATTGCCGGCGATGACGTGACCGAGGGCAGTTCCGTAGCTTTGCGCCGCGACGCCGGTATCCTCGAAGGAATTGCCGATGATAAGGTAATTCTGCTGCGCCTGGACGACGGTGATCTCCGAGGTCGGGTCGAGGGCAACTTGAAGCGCGCGATCGAGCGTGATCGACCTGTCGGACGGTTTGTCCTCGAAAGATGCGACACGGCCATATTGGCCTGCACCGCTCCCGTTCACCACCATGACGATGGCGCCGACCCAATCGAGGGCCACGGGATGAAGATTGGGCGCATCGCGCAATGACAAGCGGTTGGGCGCCGTGCTTTCAGCGCGGCCGAAATAATAACCGTCGGGGCCGTCCGACGTCACGGCTTCTCGATCCCAGCCATGGAACGCCCTGAATGTGTTCGCCCCCACGAAGATACTTTCGGATGCGCTGACATACTTCGAAAGCGTGTTAATTCCGCCACCGGTGGCCTGGAGGTCGGCGCCGTTGACGACGTTGTTTTCGAAGATGACCTGGCGCGATCCCGTGATGAAGTAGGCGCCGTACCGGCCGTTGCTCAAGGTGTTGCCGGAGACCACCGCGTAAGTCGCCTTGAAGAGCAGGAGCGAATGACCGGAGCCGAGGACGTCGCAATCGGACACTTCAAGGCGATTTCCGCTCAGGCGGATGGTGTCAGGGGCGCCGTAGGGAAAGGCCCGGCGGAGATCCTTGATCCGTTGGGCAAGGGCGTCGGGCTCCATCAGGCCGCGGAAGGCAGAGGCGCGGATGCGAACACGCCTGATGGCAATGTCGCCGGCATCGGGTACCGGCGTATCGCCCCACGCAAAACCGCCGACGATGATGTGCGCATGATTGGAGGCGTAGATCGTCAGGTCCTCGATCGAGAAGTGCGACGTGCCGCGAAGCAGCGCTGGCGGGGGACGCTCGAAATCCGGCCAGACAAGGTTTACCAGGTCGATCCGCTCGCCCCGGATGCTGACCCGAGGCGGAATGACCAATGCGTCCGATACAAGATAGCGCCCGCGCGGCAGGTAGACGATCCCGCCGCCAGCCTCATTGGCCGCATCGATCGCGGCTTTGATCGCCCGCGTGCAGTCGACCTTGCCGTCGCCGATCGCGCCATAGGCACGGACGTCGAAGGATTGCGTCGGCTCCGCCTCGCGGACGCGAACGGTGATACTGCCTGCATCGACGCGTTCGCTGTCTCCTCCGTCTCCGTTGGACAGGCGCAAGCCGTAGCGTCCGGGCGGCAGGCGGTCGGGAATGCGGAACGCGCCTCGCCAGATGTCGCCGCTGGTCGGGGTCATGACGGTCGGCGCGCCCCCGCCCTCCGGCAGCAGCATGAGCTGCGCGCGGTGCGGAATGCGGACGATGTTGCGGCCAAACACCCGAATCCAGTCACCTGGCGAGGCGGCCTCACCGAGAGGGCCCTGGGTCCAGTACACGGTGGGCCGGTTGACAAGGCCGCTCAGCGAGCCCTGGGCGTGGGTCAGCGTGAACCGGTAGATGCCCGGCGCGAATTCCTTCGGAATCACGAATTTCAGCGAGAGTGGATTGGCCTGAATTATTTCGACGGGCGTTTCTTGTCGCCCTTTCGACGTCGATCCCTGCGCCTCGATGGGCGCGAGGGTCGCCGATGTAATCTTGTCGAGTTCGGCGCCTGTAACCAGCACTGTCTCGTCGGGGCCAGCTGGATCGTTGAACCAGAATACCGCAGGCTTTACATCCGCATATGCGATACCGCAGAACTGCAAAGCCGCGAGCAGGGCGATACGCATCCTTTTCATGTCTGCAGCCCCTTTGCGGCGTTGGAGAGCGTTGTGCGGATCAGGTGTCGATGGCGAGGCCTGTGAGGCGGCGGAGTTCGGCGCGGACCAGGGCCGGATCTTCGATATGGCGGATGGCGCTTTCGAGCTCTGCCACCTTGGCGCCGACGAGAAATCGGTACCAGAGACCCTGCAGCGCGTGATAGACGAGACCTTCCTTGCCGTCGAGAAATCCGAGCTGGAAGATCAGCCGATACAGAAAGTAGGCCGGCGCGCTGACCTGATAGGGCATGCGGTTATAGAACCGTTCCTTGATCCAGCGCTTGGTCGCCGCCTGACGCGAGCCCTTTTCCTTCACCTTTTCGGCGTCGCAGCGGAGCAGGTGACGGCGCTCGTTGATGACCTCGATCGCCTCGCGCGTCGCGTATTTGTTGTGCTTGTCGGTAAAGTAGGTGAGGTCATGCAGGTTGTGATCGGCAAATCCTCCGTCGAATGTCACGACACGGCCGCCGGACACCACCATGTGCTCGTCCATCCAGCGGTCCTCTATGCGGCCATGGCCGCGTCGCCAGATTCGCAGCAGGAGAAGTGGGTAGCGGCCGCCGTGGCGGATCCAGCGGCCGAGGAAGACGTGTTTGCGGTTGAGGTTGATGCCGACCACGTCGTCGGCCAGGCGCGGCAGTTCGTTGCGAAGTTTCGTCGCGAGATCAGCTTCGATCACTTCATCGGCATCGAGCCGCATGACCCAGGACGCCGTGACCGGGGCGTGGTCCAGCGCCCACTGAAACTGCTTGGCCTGATTGATGAACCGGTTCTGCAGCACGGTCGCCCCGTGCGTGCGCGCCAGCTCGACGGTCCGGTCGGTCGAGAAACTGTCGATGACGAAAACCTCGCTGGCGACGGCGGCCACCGAAGCCAGCGCGCGCGAAATGTGCCGCTCCTCGTTGAAGGTCAGGATGATGACCGCAAGGCTCACGTTCCGCTCCTTGCCGCAATCTGTTCGTGACGAACGTCCGCCGCAATGCCCCGGCAGTGGGGATTGAGTTCTCCGCGGCGTGTGAAGCTGAATCGCAGGTGCCTTGGAGCACTGCATCCCTGCCCTTGCGGGGACGACATCGCAGGTCCGGCAGCCTTGTTGCCAATCCTGACATTGTCGTCCTCGGCACCGCGGCACGTTGCGCCGCCGCTATTTACCCTGCGCGTCGCCCTTGCTTCCAACTGTCTTGGGCTCGTCCTTTGCCTTGGGTTCATCCTTGCGCTCGACTTTCGCCTCGGCGCGCAGCTTGTGAACCATTTCGATCTGCGCCTTGCTCGAGACCATCGCCGCGAGCCGATCGCGCACCTTCTCGTAGTCGGGCTGCTTGCGCGGGCGCGTATCCTCGAGCCTGATGATGTGCCAGCCGACTCCCGTTTTGAACAGGGCGACCTCGCCTTTCTTCAGCTTGACCGAAGCTTCGGAGAACTCGCGGCCCATTTCGCCCGGCAAGCGCCAGCCATAGTCGCCGCCGTTGGCCTTGGCGACCGGGTCCTCGGTCACGTCAGTCAAGACCGCCACGAAGTCTTCACCCTTGTTGATCCTGTCCAGCGCCGACCTTGCCTTTTCTTCGGCGACCTTCATGGCCGCTTCGTCCTTCGAATCAACGACCCTGAAATACAGGTGTCGCAGATGCCGCTCGGCCTCGTCCGTCTCGGCCCTCTTCACCACCTCCTCGTAGGTCTTTCGCATGACCTCCTCGGTAACGGCCCTCTGACCGACGTCGGCCAGAACCTGGTTCATCAGGCCCTGATTGCGCGCAAAAGTAATCCGGCGCTGGAGTTCGACCTCGTCTCCGATCTTCCGTTCGTTCGCCAGTTTCGAGAGCAGGATGGTGTCGATCACCATCTTGAGGATGATCTCCCGCCGTTCTTCCGGATCCTGAACCACCAGATTTCGGCCGACCATCTCATCGACCACCTGCAACTCGCCCTCGTGCACCGGTGTTCCGTTGACGACTGCGACGACCGCGTCGGCGCGGGCGGACTGACCGGGGGCGGCGCCGAGGAGGATGGCCACCAGGGCGGCCGCTGCGCCGGCTCGCGCGTTGATTGCCAGGCTCGACAGGCGGGAAACGGGCACAGCGCTCATCACATTCCTCTAACTGTTGGAGTTGGATCAATCCAGGCTGCTGGCCACATCTGCAGAGGCGACAAACGTTGTTGGATAACGCTCGTTGCGCACACCGCATGAGGCCAGTCGTCGGGCTCGCTTGTTAACCAAGCGACCGTTACAGTCTTGTGATGTGGAGAGAACAAGTGAGTGACACTGCTGAATGCTGTGTCGCGCGCGATTGCTGTGCTGATTCAATCCGCGTTGTTTCAGGCCTCTCGCGATGCTCGGTATCGGAATGACTGAACAGAAAGATGTATCGCAGCACCGCACCCGCGTGAGCAGTAGGGCAAATGTGCGAGATTCATTTTAGTTATGATATCGCATCGCGAATGCTCGCCTGTTGCTAACAGCGCGACCGCCTTGAAGGTTGGCGCTGTTTTTCCTGAGAAATTGTGGAGTTGCATCGAGCCGTTTGCTTGCCGCGGCTGCGGATTTGATTGTTGATAGTAACATAACAAGCTGACATCAAAGCCTCACATAACATTGTTAGCGTAACATTGCCTCGACGCGCTGCTGCACCGGCGGGCGCGGGGCTTCCAGGACAGGAGAAATTTGATATGCAGAACTTGAGGGCCCTACTTATGGGATCGGCTGCGATCGTCTCGATCGGCGTCGTTTCCGAATCTGCACAAGCGCAGTCGACTGCGTTCGGCGCGGGCGCGACCTTCCCCCAGATCGTCTATCGTCAGACGATGGACTGCCTCTACGGCGAGGCGCTGGGTAGCCCCGGCAAGCCGGTGGGTACCGGCATCGTGCCGGCAGGCTGCCCGTCCTTCAACTATACCGGCCTCGGCGGCAAGGTCCTCTATGCCGCGACCGGCTCGGGCAACGGCAAGCTGGTGCACCGCACCAACTGGAAGGGCAACATCACAGCGCCGTCCTCGAGCGCTCCGCCCTATACCAGCACCGACATATTCGTCAGCGCGACCACCGACTACGACGGCGTCCAGTTCGCCGGCAGCGACGACGTCTTTACGTCGGCGGACCTTACCACCTGGACCACCTCCAACGTCGCGATCAACGGCGAGACGGGCGCCGCGCTCAACATCACCCCGCAGGCAGCGTTCGGCAACCCGATCACGATCCCGACCTTGCTGGCTGCAGTCGGCATCGGCTTCAACGGCAAGGACGGCAACGGCGTCGCCCTCAACATCCTCCCGGCGACGCCCGCGGGCGGCAGCAGCGGTCTGAACCTGACCCGCCAGGCCCTGTGCGGCATCGTGGCAGGCTATATCAACGTTTGGAACCACTCGCTGCTGACCGCCAGCAATGGCGGTGTTCTCGGCACCGGTACAATCACGTTCATCCATCGTCAGGACGGCAGCGGCACGAGCTTCCTGCTGTCGAACGCGCTGGCGACCCAGTGCCAGTTCGAGACCGGCCCGTCCAGCAATGTGGGTGGCGCGCCCACCGTGTCGTATGCGTTCCCCTGGACCGATCGTCTCGCGACCTGCCCCACGGGCACGCCGAAGTTCCTCCCGGCCCGCGGCTCCAACCTGAGCAACTGGCCGACCTTCAATGCGGACGCGCCAACCTTCGGCGACCAGTGCAGCCAGACCATTGCCAATCCCGGCGGTGGCACCTTCCTCAGGGCTTCCGGCAGCAGCAACCTGGTCAACCTGGTTGGCACCACCAACGGCGCGATCGGCTATGCCTCGGCTGACTTCTGGTTGCCCGTCCGTGTCGGTGGCCTCAAGACCGCGAACGTCCAGAGCCAGTGGGACCTGACCGCGAGCACCGGCAAGTTCCAGCCGCCGAACTTCGCGAACGCCGCGATCGCGATGGCCGGCACCATTCCGCAGATGAACAGCACCACCCGTGCAAATCCGCTTACCTGGAGCTTGCAGGCTGTTGCGCCGAACCCGGTCCTGCCGAATGCCTACCCGATCACGGGCTTCACCTTCGCGTTCATGTATCAGTGCTACAAGGCCCACGCGAACACCAACAACTCGTTCTTCTGGTACAAGACGTGGCTGGACTTCATCTACGGCACCGACGTGATCCCGATCCTGAACAACAATGGCACGGCGTCGGTTCCGGCCGTTTGGCAGAACGAGATATTCTCGCTGTTCAACGACCCGGTTAACGGCCTCGCCTATAATGGCGCTGGCGGCTCCGGCTGCGCCGGCAAGGTCGGCGCTTACTGATCCCGCGTCAGGCTCCGACCTGATCGACGATCCGACAGCTTCGATGCACCCGGCCATGGCCGGGTGCATCTTTTTGTTGTCACATTCCCAATGTGCTCGAACGTTATAGCTCGTGCATAACATCCGCGTTCGGGGACGGCTCCTACCGGCCATGGCAATTTGCCTGCCTTTTTTGCCTCTTCTGCTGGTCGGGCTCTTCGCGACCGGCAGCTTCGATGCGCGAGCCGCCAACGCGCCGCTGTCGCTCGACTTGGGAAGCAGGGAGTCGCGCGAGGATCTGTTTTCGTCCAGATCAGGCAACCCGGCACCGGCCACAGGACCTGACGCCCCCGTTCCGCGCGTCGAGCCCCCGCCGCTGCGGACTCAGGCGCCGTCGCCGATCTCGGATCCCGCGAGTGCTGTCCCCCGCGTGGCGGGCGGCAATCCGCTCTGGGCGATCCCGCTCGCCAGTCTCACGGCAACGCGCGAACGCCCGCTGTTCGCCCCATCGCGACGTCCGCCGCCGCCGGTGCCCGTGGCGGCGCCGGTTGCGGCACGTCCACCGCCGCCCCCGCCGAAACCACCGGAGCCCGAGCCGCCGCCACTGACCCTGCTCGGCACCATCGCGGGGAGCCAGCTCGCGGCGGGCGTCGGCCTCTTCCTCGATACGGCGAGCAAGGCCGTGCTGAGCCTGAAAGCCGGTGAAAATCACAAAGGCTGGACGCTCCGCGCCGTGCGGCCGCGCCAGGTGGAACTCGCCAGAGGCCTCGACACCGCCATCCTGGACTTGCCGGCACCCGACCTGAAGCCCGGCCCGGCGGCGCCGGTGCAGGCCGCGCAGCCGGCCATGCCCGCATCTCCCGGGCAGCCAAATCCCCCAATTCAGGTCAACACCGCAAACGCTGTTCTCCCGCCCGGGTTGCCCCCCGGCCTCCGCGGCCCGCAGCCGGCACCCCAGCCGCCGCCACCCCGTCCGCGCGGTCCGTTTGAGCGACAGGATCTGCCCATGTCGAGGCAACCACAGCGCTGATGCGTTCAAGGCGATGACGCGCGTCGAGATGACGCGCGTCTATTCGTCATTGCGTGGCGAAGCGAAAATTCCAGCCGGATGCGAGCGCGCCGACGCAAGTGAATTGCTTGGTTTCTCGCAAAGCTAGGTCGCTTTACCGGCTTCGAGCTTCGTTAACGCGCTCAAGATAAGGTAACATTTAGGAACTCCGTCGTTCCAGGTACATAATACGCGTAACGTTACATCATTGGTCTTTGATATAAAGTCGACACAAACCTGTTAGTAAACATGAGGTAAATCCACCGTCCCGACGTGAGCAGCGGACGGTTGTCGCCGATCGATGGTTCACGCCTTGTTTCGAGAGCAGTTCAGGGGATGTGCGGCGTGACCCATCGCAAACAGCTTGTCGAACCGATCGGAATCCGCCGCGCGTTTGAAAAGTCGATGCTCGGCGCCGTGAGCCTGCTGGCGCTGATGGTGGCCAGCGATCTCGGCGAGGCGAGGAGCCTCACCCCCGGCACCAACACGGTTGCGCCGACGGCGGCTGCGGTGCAGGCGGGCATCGCCGCCGCGCAGCAGGCCGCCGGCGCTACGATGCAGGCGCAGGCCTCGCTCGCCCGCGCCGCGGCCGCGCTTGCCGCGGCGCGCAAGCTCCAGTTCGATGCCGCTGCGTCGGCGCAGACATCATCCGTTCCGAACGGGCTGACCCCGGGCGGACTGATGCCCTCCGGTGGCACCGCCAGCGATCCCCTCGCGGGCGTCAGGACAAATGCAGAGAAGTGGCGAAACGCCGACCTGCCGACGCAGTCCGCCGACGGATCGAGGGTCAGGGTCGACATCAATCAACGGGACAAGAAAGCGATCCTTTCCTGGGATACGTTCAACGTCGGCGCCAGCACCACGGTCAACTTCAACCAGGCAGCGTCCGACTGGATCGCGCTGAACCGGGTGACCGATCCCTCCGCCGCGCCGAGCCGCATACTGGGCCAGATCAACGCCCAGGGCGCGGTCTATCTCATCAACCGCAACGGCATCGTTTTCGGCGCCGGCTCGCAAGTCAACGTCCACACGCTGGTTGCTTCCAGCCTCGACGTCGGAAAACTGGGCACCGACCTGGTCGGGCGCGACCAGTATTTCCTCAACACCGGGATTGGCAATGTCGATTCCTTTTCGATCTACGATCCGGTCGGGGGCGCCCCGACCACCCTGGTCGCGGGCGACATCGTCGTCGAGCGCGGCGCGTCGATCACGGCGAACGTCAGGAACGATCTCGTTGCGCTCGGCTCACCGGGATCGGTGTTTCTGTTCGGCGCCAATGTCACCAATTCCGGCGCCATTAAAGCGCCCACTGGCGAGGTGGGCCTGGTCGCCGCACGGACAGTGGAACTTGTTCCGGACGGATATACGGTCCTGCCGGATGCCGTGCTGGGCAAAAATGCCTCGGGTGATCCTCTCACGTTGCGCGGCACCGAGTTCAGGCTGTCGCCGTTCTCGTCGAGATACAATCCTGCTACCGGTTATGCCGCGGACAACAAGTATCTGACGGGGACCGGCGCCGTCACCCATGACGGCCTGATCGATGTCTCCCGCGGCATCGTCATCATGAACGGCGACCGGATTTCGGTCGATAATCCCGCGGACGTCAACGGCGGCCCGCTGAGGGATGCCGCCGGCAATCTCGTGCAGGGCGTCATCTCGGTCGACACCGCCATCGGGCGCAACAGCATGGTGCTGCTGCGGGCGGCGACCAGTGTCACCATGAACGGCGTCATTTCGAGCCTGCCTTTCGATGACGGGTCGGAACTGCCGAGCGGTGCCACCGCCGGCAGCACGGTGCAAAGCTTCACACCGGCCTATATCGAGCTGAGCGCCCAGAGCACCGTTGCGGTCGGATCGAGCGGTCTCATCTCCGCGCCGTCGGCGCAGGTAGCGATGCGCGCGATCGACCTCGGCTCGCAAAACGCGTCGGAGATCTACAAGTCGTCCGGAACGACCGCCTCCAACGAACCGGCATTCAACCGGCGATTGTTCAATCATGGGGACACGGCGGACGTCGCGACCAATACTCCGACGGCCTCGAAAGCGGTGCTGCTCGCGCCCGGCGCGACCATCGATGTCGCCGGCCTGGCGAACGTCGAGCTGCCGGTGAGCTACAATTTCATCTCGTTCCAGCCGCGCGCGGAATTTGCCGACATGCCGCTGCAGCGGACCGGCCTGCTGTATGGCCAGACGTTGTGGATCGATATCCGCGCCTCGGGCACGCGCGCCGACGGCACCAAGTGGGTCGGCACGCCGGTCGCCGACGCCAGCGGCTACATCAACAAGGTCGGTCGCAGCATCTACCAGCTGATGACTGCCGGCGGCAGCGTGACGTTGAAAACGGATCTCACCGACAATGCGAGGGTCGAGGGCGCTGCCGGCTCAGCGATCAACCTCGCCGGGGGGAGCGTGAAATTCCTGCCGGGTATGGTGAACTCTACGCGCCTGCTCGGCGCCGACGGTCGCATCTACAGCATGGCAAACGCCGACCCGAACATGACCTATGTCGGGATCGCAGGCCAATTCACCCGCAGCCATGAACGCTGGGGCGTCAAGGAAACCTGGACCACAGGGTCCACGATCGATGTCGCCGGCTACACCGAGGGGCGCGACGCCGGCAGCCTCATCGTCTCGACCATCAAGCCGTTGCTGAACGACGTCACGATCTTTTTCGGCTCGACGGCGGGAGAGCGACAGATCGCCGAAGGCAAGCTGCCGTTTCAGGGATTGCTGGATCTGACGACGCCGACAAGCGTGCAGATCGGTACGGCGCCTTCGGCCCACTTCACGACGCCGGCGGCCGCGACGACGGTGCTTTCGGCGGAGACGCTGTCGGGCTACGGATTGAGCTCGTTCAAGGTCAAAGCCGACGATTTCGTGCTGTCGAGCGGCAGCACGCTCAACCTCGCTCCCGGCGGCAGCTTGTCGGTCAATACGGGCGGCCCCATCGATATCGCCGGAACGATTGTCGCCGCCGGTGGCGCTGTGACCTTGTCGGCAGACAAGTACGGCGCAGCCAACGCCGTGGGCGCCCTTTTTGCAAGCTCTGTCCTCGTCGGGGATGTCTTTGTCGGAGGGACGATCGACGTCAGCGGCCGTTTCGTGAACGATCTCGGCCGCACCAGCGGTGATGCAGGGGGGCCCGGGTTCATCAATGGCGGCTCCATCTCGATCACGACGTACAAGAACAGCGTGGGCACCAGCGAGGGGGCTATCGATACTTCAGGGAGCATCCTGCTTGCCCAGGGTAGCGTGCTGGACGTATCGAGCGGCGGCTACATTTCGCCGCAGGGCAAGCCGAAACTCGCATCCGACGGCGTGCTGGCAGGCAAGGCCGGCAGCATTTCACTCGCGATCTATCAGGGCAGGAATTGGGCGCCGAACGCGCAGACTCCGGGTCCGTTGAGACCCACGCCGGGTTCAGCCCAGCCAGCCGTGCTTCAACTCGACGGCACCCTGCTGGGTTATGGATTCCAGAGCAATGGCAGCCTGAGGTTGGCTGGCGTCAATACCGTCCGTGTGGGCGGAGCCCTGCTGGGCGATGAGAGATCGAGCATTCGCATCGGAGGCGCGCCGAGCACGCTTCCTGTATCGCTGCTCAACGGCGGCGGCTTTGGCAGCTACATCATCGAGTCCGTCGCGGATGATTGGTCCGGCGCTTTTGCCAACATCATCGTGTCGACCGGCGTCAACCTGACCCTGCAGCAGCAGAACCTTTCGAGCCTGGCCGGCTATCTGGCGACGCCGACCGGCACCAAACTCGGCCGGGAGTACCCACAGCTGGCGTTGGTTCCGGACGACCAGCGCAAGCCGGTCGACCTGACGCTGAAGGCCGACAACATTCTGCTCGACACCGGCGCGACGATCGCGACCGATCCGAGGGCCAAGCTCACCTTCGGCGCTGTCGCAAGCGACGAAACCAACCGCAATCTGGACGTGAGCAATCCCCTGCGGACAGTGCCGGCCGCGAGCGTCGAACTGCGGGGCAGCATCATCGATCATGGCGGCACGGTTTTCATCAATGCCGCGAAGACGCATCTCGCATCCTCGGCCGTGATCGATCTGTCGGGGAGCTTCATCGCCAATCCGCCTCTCGCAGTCCAGAGCCGGCCGGCGATCAGCGGAACCTATATCGCGGGCGGCAGCTTCATGGTGGAAGCGGGCATGGCGACCGCGACGAGCCTTGGAAAGGACAGCAACGGAAAAGACATTGTCGCCTACAACTTCCTGTCCGGCCCGAGCTATCTCGTGGCGGAGACAGGAGCAAAAGTCGACGTCTCCGGAGCCGCCGGCTTCATCGAGGTGGCAGGCGCTCGCGGCGCCACCACGTCGCTGTGGTCCTGGAGCGATGCTGGTACGGTAAGCGCGCATGTCATCGGCTTCGCGTGGGGGGGCGAATTCGCAGCCTTGGGCGGCCGGTACATCGGAGCGAATGGCGCCGTGCAGGCGGATTCCCGTGCCGGCGGCGGAACGTTCATGCTCGGCGGCAACGCGATCTCGCTGCGCCAGAACACCACCGATGTCAGCGCCGCCGTGTCGGCGTTCAGGCAGGGGGCGGGGACGGCACCTTCGTCGCTGCTCGTCGCCGCCGACCAGCTCGCCCAGTTCGACAATGCATACCTCTACGCGGCAGGTGCGCTGGGTGGCGCGGCCCGGATCTTCACAGACCTGCCCGGCACGCTCTATGGCAGGGAATTGGCCCAGCCGGTGGGCTACAATACGCTCACGATTACGGGGGCGCTGGACTGGACCGTCGCCAACCGGCTGGAAATCGCGGCCGGCTCGATCTCGGCTGCAACCGGGATCGATGCACGGCTGACGGGCAACTACGTGCTGCTCACCGGCGGCACCGCGACATCATCCGCCGGCAGCAACACCTTGACCGTCAGCGGCCGAACGATCGACGTCGAAGGCGCGGCCTTCAGGGGCTTCGGCCAAGTGAGCCTTGTCAGCAGCGGCGATCTCCGCCTCAGCACGCCAAAGGTCGTAAACAATTCAACTCCCAACGCGGACGGCACCGTGCCGCAGGATCTTTCGAGGTTCAACGGCAGTCTGCGTGCCGCCGGCGACGTGCTGCTGTCCGCACAGCGGATCTATCCGGTTTCCGCCGTCGATTTCAAAATCGAGACGCCCGGCAACGTCACCTTCGCGGCGCCGGCCGGAAGCAACACAGCTACGCCGCTGTCCGCCGGCGGCAGCCTCACCGTCATCGCGAAGAACATCGACCAGGGCGGCAATTTGTTTGCGCCGCTCGGCAAAATCGCGCTTGGCAATTCCGACGCCAGCGTTTCTCCGATCACGACCCAGTCGGTCACGCTCAGGCCAGGGAGCCTGACCTCGGTGACCCTTGCCGACACCGTTGTCCCCTATGGTGTCACGATCGACGGCACCAACTGGTACTACAACGCCAGCCTCAATTCGCTGGCTCAGCCGCCCTCGAAGGGCATCGTGCTGGCCGGCGCCGACGTGATCCGGTCGGACGGCTCGGTCATCGATGTGCGCGGCGGCGGCGACTTGCAGGCGGCGGAATGGATCCAGGGCCAGGGAGGATCGCGCGACACCCTGACCACGACGCCGTCAGGACAGACCGTCTATGCGCTGGTGCCGTCGCGCAACGATGCGGTTGCGGCGTTCGACATTCACTTGAGCGCTGCGCGCAGCAGCGACGCGGGGAAAACCGTCGCACCGGGCGACGCCTTGCCGCTGGCCGGCAGCCAGATCACGCTTGACGGCGGCGGCGGCATTCCGGCGGGCACCTATACGCTCTACCCGGCGCACTACGCTACCTTGCCGGGCGCCATGCGCGTGGTGGTCTCCGGCGAAAATGTCGGTCGCAATGTGAAGAGCGGAACCACGCTGCCGGATAGCACCGTGCTGGTGACCGGCCATTTCACCCAATCGTCCGGGAAGCAATCGTCCGGGGAAACCCTGTTCGCGGTGCAGACCAATCCGGTCTGGCAACAATACAGCGAATACAGCTTTGCTCGCGCCAACCGCTATTTCAGCGGGCTGGCGCAGAAGCAGGATCTTCCGATTCCGCGATTGCCAATGGATGCGGGGCGGCTGGCCGTGGTGGCCCAGCAGTCGATCCTGCTGGGCGGCGTTGCGTTGACGCAGCCGGGACGGGATGACGACGGCAATGTCGGGCGGGGCGGGGAACTCGATATCAGCGCGCCGCGGCTCGCCGCGGTTGGTCACGCGCAGTCCGTCAGCAACGACATTCCCACCGGCTATGTCGGACTCGATGTCACCCAGCTCAGCGGTTTCGAGAGCATTCTGCTCGGCGGGCTGCGCAGCGATACCGCCGGCGGCACGGTGATCACGCCGACCGCGGCGAACGTCCTCGTCGATACCCGCGGTGACGCGTTCAGCGCTCCGGAAATCCTGATGGTCGCCCAGCAGGTCGGGGAGTGGAAGGAAGTCAGGCAAACGGTGACCGTCGGCTCGGGTCCAAACAATACCGTGGTCGTGAACGTGCCGATCTACGCGCCAGTGGCCGGAACTGGAACCGTGACGATCAAGGCGGGCAGCGTGGTCGAAACCACCGGCGCCGTCCATGCCGGGTTCGGACGTCACTACATCGTCGCGTCCGACAGCCAGGCGCCCGTCACCGCCGAAAGTCTTGCCGCGGCCCTCGGCGGCACGCTCTCGGGGACGGAGATCATCAACGCCGACCTGACAAAGCTGCCGGCGTCGTGGTTCGGGCGCGGCTTCGGACTGCCCGGCAACGTCGTCACCAACGCCGCCGGTCAGGCGGCCCTGGCCTATTATGCCAATGGCGGTCCGCAACAGCCCGGCCGTGGCGCTCTGTTCGTTGCGAGCAACGACCCGAGCCTGACCCTGAGGGGGCCCGCCGCCAGCGGCGTATCGGCTCCGACACTTACCATCAGGTTCAGGGACGTGACGAGCGCCGACGCGGCGAAGGTGTCGACCACCAATCCGGTCGCGACCGGACAGGTGAGCGGAACCCTGACCCTGCTCGGCGGCGACACCACCAACAGCGGCCAGGTCTCGATCGAGGCCGGCGCCAGGATTTCGACCGACACGCTCACGGTGCAGGCCACCGCGAAAAACCATGCAATCGCGATCCAGAGCACCGACCTGCATGCCAGCGAGTTGAAGCTCGGCGCGCAGACCATCGGCATCGGGACCAGCGTCCCTGTCGCCGACCGGGGCCTGCTGCTGGCATCGAACAGCACCCAGTTCGCGAACGTGGGCACTCTCACGCTGATGGCGCTGTCCGGCCCGGTAACGGTTTACGGCGACTTCAATCCCGGCACGCGCAATCTCACGCTCGATGCCAGCGGCATCGCGCTCGGTGCGCCCAGCCCCGACGGCAGCCACAGCATAACCGCGAGCGGGACCATCACGCTGAGAAACACCGTCGCGCCGCAATTCACCGGCGGACCGGCGGCAACCGGCAACCGGCTCGAACTGTCCGCGGAGGAGATCGTCCTCGGCAGCGCGCCGGTCAACGGCAACTCCGTCGTCAGCGGAATGACCGTCGCCGGCTATTCCCGCGTCGACCTGTTCGCCAGCGACCGCATCCTGATCGCCGGCCCCGGATCGTTGACGTTCGGCGTGAGCAACACGGACAAGGTCGATCTCACCGTGACCACGCCGAGTGTCCTGGTCGCAGGGGCTACCGCGGCCAATTCCCGGGGCTTCGCCGTCACCAGCCTGGCCGGCAATGTCTCCGTAGTGGACACGGTGGCGCGCAGTGGACCGGTCGATCGTCCGGCGGACAGCACGGAGACCGGCGGCAGCCTCGAAATCACGGCGTCGAGTGTCACGGTCGGCAGCACGATTCAGGCGCAGGCCGGCAGCATCACGCTCAACGCGATCGCGGGCAACGTCACTCTCAATGCCGGCGCCTATCTTGCGGCAGGCGGCGCGAAGAAGACGCTGGTCGATGTCGACACGTATCTCGCCGGCGGCAAGGTCGTGCTCAATGCCGACACCCAGACCGATTACCTTCCGCCTGGTCCGGGTCTGGTCGTGATGAATTCCGGCAGCGTCATCGACGTGGCGCAGGCCGCGGACCCGGCAAATCCCGGCGCGGGCCTGCAGGGCTATGGCGGCGAGATCAACGTCGTCGCGACCAGGGGCGGCGCGATCCTGGCGGGCGACCTGCGCGGCGGTGGCGGGCCTGGCCTCGGCGGCCTCTTCAAGCTCGATATCAAGGGTTCGGCCGACTTGAATGCGCTGGCGGGCAAGCTGCGCGACGGCGGAATCACCGGTGCGATCGATATCCACACCCGTACCGGCAACCTCGAACTGGCGGCCGGTCGGACGCTGAAGGCCAACGCCGTCACGCTTACCGCCGACGATGCGACCTGGCCCACCCAGACGGACAGGTCAGCGCCGCGCTATGGCCAGGTCATCATCGCCGGCACGATCGATGCCGACGGCTATTCCGGCTTCTCCGCCGACGGCTCGGGTCAGGCCGGCGGACAGGTCGGCCTGTTCGGCCGCAATGCGGTTGTGCTGACCGGCACCGGGCGGATTCTCGCCCGCTCGACGCACAGTGACGAGCGCGGCGGCGACGTGATCCTCGGGACGGCCTGGTCCGCGGCCGACGACGGTACGAATGGGACGCTGGTCGATGCGCCGCGAAGCATGATCGATCTGCAGGCCGGCGGGCTCATCGACGTCTCCGGCGGCAGCAGGGGCGGTCTTTCGGGCGGCACGGTGACACTGCGCGCGCCGCTCAGCGGCAGCAACGACGTCAAGATCAGGAACCTCGACGCCACGATTACTGGCGCCCGTGCCGTCACCGTCCAGGGCTTCGTCGCCTTCGACACCACGGCCGGCGGCCAGGGTATCGATGGATCAACCCTTGGCTGGAAGGGAATCGTGGACCCGGCCGGATGGTTCAAGCCGGACGGCAGCGTTGCGACCAACGGATCGTGGACCGGCATCAACGGCTGGCAGCCCGGCCCGGTTTCGATCTTCAGTCTAAACAACTCCTTCGCCTCGCTCCCCCCCGACGCGCAGGTGGTGCAGGGACAGAACAGGACTGCCGTAGCCCGGGCAGTCATGGGCGCGGCCAGGCCTGTCTCCGGCTTTACGGTGCAGGTCTCGGGTCCGCTGTCGCCCAATACTCAGTATACCGTCACTTTCGCGACGCCGCCCGGAGGCGTCGCGGCCGTGGGGACCATCTCGACCAATGCCAGCGGTCAAATTGTTCCCACCACGCTCGCGATCCCGGCCGCGACGGCGGGGCGCGGCTATACCACCCCGCCGACGAGCGCCACCATCAATGGCCTCACCGCCACCTTCACCGGCCTCAGGATGCAGCTGGTCTCTGCGCAGATCGTGTCTCTGGGGAGCGGGTATGAGAGCGGCGCCACACCCACGGTGAATTTCGCCGGCGGCGGTGGCAACGCGACACTCAGTTTCGCGTCAGGCTCGGGCTTCACCGGCCAGACAACAGGCGGCACATTCACGGCGGACACGACCAACTTCATTCCCTGGCGCTCGAGCGGGGTGTTCGACGCCTTCGACCCAAGCAAACAGGGCAATGCAGGCGTCGCGAGCTTCACGGGAGGCGCCGGTTCCAACCGGACCTTCTTCGCCACCACCCTGGCGCAGGTGACCCAGGGCACCTGGACCTATGACGGCAAGAGTTACGGGTTCACCAATCTTTTCGACCGTCTGCAGCCGCTCGTCGCCCGGCTGGGCGCCGACGTCGTTCATGTGCAACCGGGTATCGACCTGGTGAACTCCAACGGTGCCATCACGGTGCAGACCAACTGGAACCTGGCGGCGGGCACGGTGGGCAATCTGCAGACGACCACCAGCGGCAGCCAGTCGATCCAGTATTTCGATCCGTCCCGCAGCTATGTCGATTTCCAGTATCGGCTGGTGACACCGTGGGGCGGGCTCGACTCCGGCGCCCTGACGCTGCGTGCCGCCGGAGACCTCAACATCAACGCCTCGATTTCCGACGGCTTCTTCCAATTCGGGAATTACCTCGACGCGAACTACGTTACGCAAGTCGGCAATTACCTCGCCTCGAACAACCGCAGGATTGATCAGTTCGAAACTGTGCGGCCTGGCCCGTACACCTACTACCTAAACAAGTTCGACGCGGCGCCGATCGCTCCTTACTTGTCGGCTGCCAATGACATCAGCCCGACATCCAAGGATATCGCAACCGCCGATCTGTTCCCGCACGCGCTGCGCGTCTGCACCTCGGATTGCCGCGATGCCAACATCAAGACGGTGACGGCTCCATCCTCCTGGTCTTACGTTTTTACGGCGGGCGCCAACGTCTCGAGCGCCAATCCGACGTCCAGGATCGCGCTCGGCAGCGTAAACTCCGGCGACCGCGGCGATGTGATCATCGACAAGCACAGCAGCTACACCCAGACACTCAAGATCGATAGCGGCGGCACCGTCGGGTCCACCACCGTCAATCTTCCGACCATCGTCAGGACGGGCACCGGAAATATTGCCGTCGCGGCCGCGCGGGACGTGATCCTGAAGGACACGGTCGCCCCAGGCGTGATCTACGCGGCGGGCGTCAACACGGAGAGGCTCGTCGATCCGAACTACAGCCTGCAAACCGTCGATGGCGTGTCGCGGGTTGTCGCGCTCAATCCGGAAGGCTTTTTCGAGCCTCGCCTTCTGGCCTACGGCAACAACGCGCTGAATTTCGGAGCATCGGAGCTCTACTACGGGCCGCCCACCGCCGCGGCATTTCCGGAAAAGGGCGGCGACGTCACGATCGACGCGCAGCGGGACGTCATCGGCAACACCATCATCGACAAGAAGGTCCTGCAATATTACCAGCCGTGGCTGCTGTCGAGCGCTTCGGTGACGCCGGCGGGCGTAGCGTCTGCCGCCTCGGTGCAACTGTTCGGAGCCGGGGTCTTCGCGCCGTCGGGAACGCAGATCGCCTCGCAGACGGCCTGGTGGATCCAGTACGGCAGCTTTCAGCAGGGCATTCTCAGCGCCGGCGGCAACGTGACCGTGACCGCCGGGCGCGACCTGAAGGACGTTTCGGTCTCTCTGCCGACCACCGGCCGGGCCAGCGGGGGACTGGCGGCTAACAGCACGCCCGTGACACATCTTTATGGCAGCGGCAACATGGCCGTGCGCGCCGGTCGCGATATTCTCGGCGGTTCGTTCTACGAAGGATCCGGCCATGGCACCATCATGGCGGGCGGCTCCATCGGCCAGAACGGAACCGTGGCCAGGTTCAAGTCAAGCTTTGCCCTTGCGGATGTTCCCTTGCTCGCCCTGGACACCGGGCAGATCGCGATGGTGGCGCGTGGCGCGCTCGCGATGGCCGGCGTCGTCAACCCCGCCGCGTTGCATGCGCAGCAGCCAAGCGCCGCAAATCCGTTGGAAGCCAACCTGGCTCTGCCAAGCCTTCCTCTCTACATGGACACCTACGGTCCGGACAGCAGAGTGCGACTGACTGCGGAGAGGGGAGATTTGACGATCACGATCGCACCGACCGCGGTAGCGGACCTGCGCGGGGTTGCCGCGGCAGCAGCGATGTACCCGGCAAGCTTCGAGGCGCTCGCCCTAAACGGCAGCCTGATCACGACCGGCATCAGCGCAATCGCTTCCAACCTGCTTGCCCGGATCCCGATGGCGGGCATTGTGCTGAGCCCATCGGAGCACGGCACGTTCGTCCTGGCGGCGCAGAACGACATCGATCTGACTTTCGGCTATCCGAAAGCGCTCAATGGCCCATTCAGCTCGCCTCGGCCGTTTGTCACCGCAGGGCCGTCGCTGCTGGAGACGGCCTTCGATGTGTTCCGGCCGAACAGCGGCTTTGACGGCAGCTTCAATGGCGCGGTGCTGGCGCACGAGAACGACGCTGCCACGGGAACGGACTCCGTCGCACGGATCTATGCGGCGACGGGTGACATCGAAGCGACCGGAACCTGGGGCCGAAAGTCGACGAACGAGCCTTCCACGACCAAAGGCTACCAGCACATCGAGATCAACCGGCCGGCCAGGGTCTATGCCGGGCGCGATATCGTCGACCTCAACATCATCGTCCAGAACATTCGAACGAGCGACGTCAGCACGATCGAGGCCGGACGAAACATCACCTACACCGGCTTCCACAATGGCGGCGGGCTGCAGGTGGCCGGACCGGGTTTCCTGCTGGTGCAGGCCGGCGGAGACATCGGCCCGTTCTTGCCGGGCTCGCACAACAACTCCGTCGAAGCGCTGGTGCAGGAGGGGATCGCGTCGGTCGGAAACTCCAGCGACACGCCGGTCGGAAATGCCTACATTTCCACCTCCGTGACGACCAGCTCGGTCGGCATTTACAATCAGGCGCTGCTCGGACCCCGCAGCAATCCCCGGCGCAACGCGCTGCTGACGGGAGCGGCGGGTACGTCCCGCGGCGCCGACATCATCACGATGTTCGGCACCAAATTCGGCGTCGACTACCAGGCGATGATCGACGCCTATGTCGATCCCGCCAATCCCGCCAATGTCGGCCACAACTATGTCACCGAATTGCATGCCTTCCTTGCCCAGATCGGCAAGCCGGCAAGTTCGAACGATGCGGCGGCCGCGTTCGATGCATTCAAGGCGTTGCCCGCTGATCTGCAACGCGTCTTCGTCGACAAGGTGTTCTTCGCGGAACTGAAGGCGGTCGGCGAAGCCCGACAACAGCCGAGGCTGGCGGGAGAAACCGACAAGGAATTTCTGACGAGGATATTCGCGCCCGCCTATCAGGTGATCAACACCATGTTTCCGTCGCGCCTCGGCTACACGGACAATCCGCTCGATCTCGGGGTCAAGCCGGCGCGGCTGGTCTCAACCGGCGATCTGGACCTGCGGCATGCGACCATCCAGACCCGGCTCGGCGGTGACGTCTCGATTTTCGGCCCAGGTGGCAACATCATCGCCGGATCGCTGACCGCCGAGCCCAACCCGAACCTGAAGCTGCGCGATATCGGCATTCTCACCCTCGGTGACGGCGATATCAAAACGTTCACGGATCAGAGCGTGCTGGTAAATTCGAGCCGCGTGCTCACGACCCAGGGCGGCGACGTGCTGATGTTCAGCGCGAATCTCAATCTCGACGCCGGTCGCGGCTCCAAAACCACCCTCTCGGCGCCGGCGCTCGAGGTGGAGTTCGACCAGGATGATTACCAGTCGATCGACCTCGGCGGCTTCGTGACCGGCGCGGGTATCGCGACATTGCAGACATCGAAAGCCGCGAGGAGTTCCAATCTGTTCTTGAGCGCGCCGCGTGGCGAGATCAATCTCGGCTCGGCCGGCATACGTTCTTCCGGCAATATCGTGCTGGTGGCTCCGGTGATCACCAACGTCAGCAACATTCAGGCGCAGGGCAACGTGACGGGCGCGCCGGTCATCGCGGTCCCCAATGTCGGCGCGCTCACCTCGGGCTCGAACACTGCCGGTGCCGCAAGCAAGTCGTCCGACCCGCCGACGGCATCGGGCACCCAGCAGAGGGCGTCGGTCTTCATCGTGGAAGTCGTCGGCTATGGTGGCGGCGAGGGTGAAAGCCAGCCCAACGGCACGCGGTCCGACACCAAGCCGTCCGATGAAAAGAAGCGCGACCAGGACGAGAGAACCCGCGACCAGTGAGGGAGCCGCAAGTCGTGGCCGATCGAGAACGATCAGCCGGAAGCGGCGGAGAGACGCTGCGGCATGTCAGCGCGGTCTGCCATACGCATGTGCATTGCGCGCAATTCCGAAGCGGATTGCGCCATTTCCAGTTCTACGCGCCGCCGCAGCACGCCCTCGAGAAACGCTTCCGTGAGCGACGCATTCAGTTTGGCGCGCGTTTGGCCGTCGCGGCTCCTGCGGCGGTCGAGCCCAATCGCTGCAGCGGTACTTCGCGCGGCAACAGCGTCACAATTCATCACGATGGCGAGTTCTTCGTAGGTCAGCCAGATCTGTGGCACGCCAAGGCTCCTTTGGGTCGTCGACCATGTTCGGGCGCATTTCTGACTTTTTGTTTAAAAACGTCACGGCAACGATAAGAAACGTTTCTAGTGTGCCGGCCGGCATAAGGGGGATCTATGACCGCGAACGACGTGCGGCCTGGGGGCGTCAAGATGCATGCGAATGAAGAGATTGGTCCGGCCCGTCCTGAGGCCGCGCTGCTGAAGGCGAGTGCGAACGTGTACGATTTCGCCGCGAGGCGAACGGACAGCCACATGCATATCAAGGCGCTCGAACACGAGAATGCGTTGCTGACACGAATGGTCTCGGAGGTCGGCATTGAGATCGTGCGCCTGCGCAAGGCCCTTGCCGCGCAATGATCCGCGCTCCGCGAGCGCGATGAGGCAGGAACAGCCCGTCCGCCTGCTTTGCTCAGCCGAGCGGCGCAACCGCTCGAACGACGGGTAACCTCGTCCCGGTCCCTGTTCGCGAACACGCCTTCTCACCCGGATTCGGGCCTGACGCGCCGTGTTGCCGACATCGACATCGCGGCGCGGCACGCGAGCCGGCTTTCAAGGTCTCGGACGGACCCAGCCCCATGCACGGACGCCTCCATCGAAACGGCAGTTTGATTTCGCGGCACGCGCCCTCGCATCGTCTATTGAGCAGGGACACCAGTCGGCTCGCGTGACAAGTCCATCGCGAGCCGTGTCACTTCGCGCGCGAACAGGTCATCATGCGGTTGAGGTTCATTCTGACGATTGCATGGTGTCTGGTCTGCCCGGCTATGCTGGGCGGGTGCGGCTTTATCGCCATGTCAGGCCCGGCCAGCGTCGATGTGCGGACCGAGAACAGCGCAACGCTCCCCTTTGCCGTGGTGAAGCTTGATACCAACGTCTTGCGGGCGCTTGAGAAGTACGAGCCCAGCGTCCTGCCGGGAGTTTTCGCGGACAGTCGCCCGCCGGCCAACATCCTCTTTGGCATCGGCGATATCGTCTCCGTCACTATTTTCGAGGCAGGAGCGGGCGGCCTGTACATTCCAAACGAGGCTGGCGTCCGTCCCGGCAATTTTGTCAATCTGCCCGATCAGGCGGTCGACAACGCGGGCAACATCAGCGTGCCGTATGCCGGGCTGGTCCGGGCCGCAGGGCGCACCAATGTGCAAATCCAGGACGACATCCTGGCGCGGATCAAGAAGCGCGCGATCGAGCCGCAGGTCGTGGTGACGTCGAGCCAGCAGCGCTCGTCCCTCGTCAGCGTGTTCGGCGAGGTCAGAACGCCGGTCCGTTTCCCCATGCCGGCCTCCGGCGCGCAGGACCGGATCACCGACGCGATTACGCGCGCCGGGGGCATCAGCGGAGCGGGCTGGGAGACCTGGGTCGTTCTGGAGCGCAACGGCAAGCGGGCCACCGTGCCATTTGGCCATCTCATCTATTGGCCCTCCAACAACATCTTTGTGCTGCCGGGCGATCGGATCTATGTCTATCGCGAGCCGATCAAATTCCTGGCATTCGGCGCTACCGGGCAGCAAGGCGAGTTCAACTTCGATGCCTGGAGGATCAGCCTTGCTCAGGCGGTCGCCAAAGCCGGTGGTCTGTTCGACCTCCAGGCCGATCCGGGTTCGATTTTTCTCTATCGTCGCGAACAGCGCCATGTCGCGGAGCAACTCGGCGTCGACGTGTCGAGGTTTAGCGGCGATTCCGTTCCGATCGTCTTCAACGTGAGTTTTCAGGACCCCGCCGGGTACTTTCTCGCCACGAAGATGCAGATGCGGCCCTTCGACGTGATGTATGTCGCCAATGCGCCATCGGTCGACATTACGAAGGTTCTGAATTTCATCAATGCAGCGGTTGTGACTGCGGACAACGGTGTCAACCTTGTAAACGACATCCAGGTCGCCCGGATCAACAGCAGGCTGCGCTGAATGGGGAGCGGCGACGACGGGTATCGATCGAATTCTTTCGTGTCTGAAACGGCGGAGGATTGCGATACCGGCGGCTGACCGATACCAGGGAAAGAAACCAGATCGACCGACTTGAACTGTGGATCAATGTGAACGCCCAGTTCATGAAAGTGTAGTCACAATCGTTCACATAACGTGTCGAACTCGCTCTCGGCAGATGTCGTGCGACCGCTGTCCGTGAGACGCAAGGGACCGGGCCATGGGTCACGGAAGCAGCGTCATCAAACGCAAATGCGACGGCGTCATGCTGGTCGCATACCTCGTCGCAGGGACGGCCGGCCCGGTTGCCGCCCAGGCGCCCGGCGGGACGGCGCCCCCGGTGGAGCGACGTGAGACCATCATCGGCGGCGGGCCTTCGCCGGCATCGACATTCGAGCGTTGTGTTGACGTGGAGATTGGCAGCGCGAGCGCCTATGGATGCATCAACCAGAAATTCAGGCGCGAGGTTGACCGTGTCAGTCCGTCGCTAAACCTGCCGCCGATCGATGCACGATCGCCGGACGTGCGTGTCGGCAACGTCAATGAGGCGGCCGTGCGGCAGCAGTACGGGTCCAACTACGGTCGCTCTGTAATTCCGTTTCGGCCGCCGGCGCCGCTCTTCGTCCCGCCACGCCGCTGATGTCCGCCCCGATGATCGCCACGTTTCTCAGCGGGGTTCGAAACGCATGGCAGCCGGCGCTGGCGATCGCCTGGCCGTTGCTGCTCGTGAGCGCAGATCGCGTCGTCGCGCAAACGCACGATACGAGAGGTCCGATCGATGCGAGCGTCTTTGTTTTGCCGGACGACGATGCGGACGATATCTCTTCGCCGCCGCCGTCGCTCCCGTTCGCCTTCAAGCCGCTGACACCATCCGATCTGCCACCGCCAAATCCGCTGATGAGAAGCTTGCCGCACGTCAGCGTCACGTTCAGTCGCGATTGGCGGGCAGGGCGCAACGATTACCGCGCGATCGTCGAGCGCGAAGCCCTTGCCTTCGGCTTGCCGGCCTCGTTCGTCGATGCGGTGATGTGGGTGGAGAGCCGCTACAATCCGGCCAGCGTCGGAATGGACGGCGAGATCGGGCTGATGCAGATCATGCCGCCGACCGCTCGGATGCTCGGCTTCACCGGCACGCTTGCAGAGCTTGCGGTTCCCGAAATCAATGTCCATTACGGGGTGAAATATCTCGCCGGTGCCTGGCGTCTCGCCGGCGGAGATCTGTGCACGGCGGCGATGAAGTATCGCGCGGGCCACGGGGAAACGCGATTCTCGCAGCTTTCGGTGGACTACTGTGTCCGTGTCCGCAATTACCTCGCTGCACACGGTGTCTTGGTCGCCGGTTCGGTTCCGCAACCCACCTTTGGCAGCCGCGACGCGGCGGGGGCCCGCGGCCGCTCGATCTCCGGCGGCAGCGTGATCAATTTCGTCGCTCTGAATGCGCGCCTGCGCACGCTGGCCGATCGAAGGACGCCGCTGGCATCGAACTAGGCGAAGGCCCGAATTGGTCGTGCCGCTCCGGCGCAAGCCGCTATCTTCAGGCGGCGTGGCGCTTGAACCACTCGTAGCTCGCGGCCAGCCCGTCGTGAAGCGGGGTCTTCGCGCGCCAGCCAAGCGCGTGCAGTCGCGAGACGTCGAGCAGCTTGCGCGGAGCGCCGTCCGGACGCGTGGGATCGAATGCGATGCTTCCCGTGAAGCCGACGACGTCCCTGATCAGCTCCGCGAAATCGGCGATGGTCAGATCCTTTCCGGTACCGATGTTGAGGAATTCGTCGCTCGAATGGTGCCGCATGGCATAAACGCAGCCGTCGGCAAGATCGTCGACGTAGAGGAACTCCCGCCTCGGGCTCCCGCTGCCCCAGACCGCGACCGTTTGCGCGCCGCTCACCTTGGCCTCGTGGAACCGCCGCAGCAGCGCGGCCGGCACGTGGCTGTTCTCGGGATGGAAATTGTCGCCTGGACCATAGAGGTTGGTGGGCATCACAGAAATGAAGTCGGCCCCGTACTGCTTGCGATAGGCCTCGCACATCTTGATGCCGGCGATCTTGGCGATCGCATACCATTGGTTGGTGGGCTCGATCGGTCCGGTCAGCAGCAGATCCTCGGACATCGGCTGCGGCGCCATCCTTGGATAGATGCAGGATGAGCCGAGGAACATGAGCTTTTGCACCCCCGATCGATGCGCCGCACCGATCGTGTTCTGCGCAATCGCCAGGTTGTTCATCAGGAATTCGACCGGGTAGCGATCGTTGGCAAGAATGCCGCCGACCTTCGCTGCTGCCAGGAACACGGCATCCGGCTTCGTCGTTTCGAAGAAGCGTTCGACCGCTGCGCGGTCCATCAGGTCGACGGTCGCGCGGTCGGCGGTGACGATTTCGCACTGCTCGGATTGCAGCCGACGCACGATCGCGCTGCCCACCATCCCGCGGTGGCCGGCGACAAAGACTCGTTTCGATTTCAGATCGTAGACCGGAGCAGGCATGGCGTTCATCGCGTCACCGATCTTCAATCGTAGTTCGAACGGCGATTGGCCTCGGAGCGAGCCCTCGCGAGATCGCTCGAAACCATTTCTTCCACCAGGCTGGCGAAGGGGGTTTCCGGTCGCCAGTTCAGCCTGGTTCGCGCCTTGGTCGCATCGCCGATCAGAATGTCGACTTCGGTCGGCCGGAAATAACGGGGGTCGATCGAGATGATCGTCCGCCCGGTCGCCTTGTTGATTCCAACCTCGTCGACTCCGATGCCCTTCCAGACCACCGTCGTCCCCACATGACTGAACGCGGTCTCGACGAACTCGCGCACCGTGCGCGTTTCACCGGTGGCAAGCACATAGTCGTCCGGCTCGTCCTGCTGCATGATACGCCACATGCCCTCGACATAGTCTCGCGCATGGCCCCAGTCGCGCTTGGCGTCGAGATTGCCGAGGTATAGCCGATCCTGGATGCCGAGATGGATTGCCGCGACTGCCCGCGAGATCTTCCGCGTCACGAACGTCTCGCCGCGGATCGGACTCTCGTGGTTGAACAGGATGCCGTTCGAGGCGTGCATGCCATAGGCTTCGCGATAGTTCACCGTGATCCAGTAACCATAGAGCTTGGCCACGGCATAGGGCGAGCGCGGATAGAACGGCGTGTGTTCCCGTTGCGGTATCTCCTGCACGAGGCCGTACAGTTCCGACGTCGAGGCCTGGTAGAATCTCGTCTTCTTGTCGAGACCGAGAATCTTGATCGCTTCCAGAAGACGTAATGTCCCGATACCGTCGGCGTTCGCGGTGTACTCGGGCGTCTCGAACGACACGCGTACGTGGCTCTGTGCCGCGAGGTTGTATATCTCGTCCGGTTGAGTCTCGTGCACGAGCCGGATCAGATTGGTGGAGTCGGTGAGGTCGCCATAGTGCAGGAAGAAACTACCGCCTTCGAGATGCGGGTCCTGATACAGGTGATCGATTCTCTCGGAATTGAACGAGGAGGAGCGGCGCTTCACACCATGAACCATGTAGCCCTTCGCGAGCAGCAATTCGGCGAGGTAGGCACCGTCCTGGCCGGTCACGCCGGTAATGAGAGCCTTCTTTTGCATTTGACCTCCGGGCGGCCTGGCCGCTGGCACGACGGGCTTGACTTCATCAGGTTGCTTGGGGAAATCCGAAGCGATGCGGTTGGCTATGGGCGCTTGGCCTTGCGTCGCTGATCGCCGTCGTCCAGTCGGTCGCCGACGAGTGCTCGCCCGATCGCCTGCCAGCATCTCACCGCTTCACGATAGGCGCTTTCGTGCGCCGGACCCCTGGCGCGCCAGTCCATCAGTTGCTCCGCGTCCTTCAGCGTGGCTTCGCCCGATTTCAGGCGCATGATCCATGCCAGTGCTTCACGGATTAAGGGATCCAACTGATCGGGTCGATCGTTTCGGTTTTTCACGGTCCAGCGCCTTCTCGCAGACACCGGTCGCAAGCGGCTCGCCTCGAACGACATGTCTCTGAACGTAAGACGATGCTCGACGATGAAATCCGAATTTGTCGGGCAGGCGACGTTTGAGGCGCTCGGCGCAATGCTCGACCGCTTGCTTGAGGTCGATCTCGACCGTGCGGACGGTGACCCCGAGACGCTCGGCGATCTCGCGATTGGGCACCCCTTCGACGCGCGCCAGGACCAGCACCTTGCGTCGGCGCTCGGGAAGCTCTGCGATGGCGCGTCGGAGCATCTCGACCTCGGAGCGGTCCTCCATCACCCGGGCGGCGTCGGGCCGGTCATCGGGGATGTCGAGCAGGCGGTCGACCTCGTCGACGGTGAGGCGGCGGCTCTCGGCGCGCCGGCGGTCGTTGGCAATATTGAGCGCGATACGAAACAGATAGCCCTTCGGACTCCGCACCGGTCCGATTTCCCTGATCCCCTCGAGCCGGAGATAGGTTTCCTGCAGCACGTCGCAGGCAAGGTCCGCTGAGCCGAGCCGGCGCGTCAGGCGCCCTTCGAAATCGTTAAAGTCGGCGAGCAGTACCGCCCGCAAAGTCGCAACGCTAATATCACGCATGTTACATCCCCCATCCACGGCGTTACCGTAATGAGAGCGGGCAACGATATTGTGACGTTACTTTCTCGGACAAACGATACTCGCGTTATGTTGCATCAGCCCGCCGTCGTGTCGTGTTGGTCAATGGCAAGACAAGTATCGAAAAGTTTTTCGCAGTGAGACTGCGCGCGACGTCTATCGATTAAGGACAATTTAACGGGCGTTCGCCGGTGAGGGATCGAGCGGCCGTGAAGGTATTCGCCGTCACCGCGCAAGTGACCGGCGGGCGAAGATTTCGAGGTCGGCGTGAATTCACATGTTGTTATCGAACGAGCGACGTTGCATGCGCATTGCGATCGGCGATTGCCGGTTCAGCGCCTTCTTCGGTTTGGCGAAGCGCCTGCATGGCGGTTGGCGGCGTGCTGCCTGATGCTGTCGGCGATCGGTACGGAGTCCGCGCTAGCGGCGCCGAAGCCGGAAGCGGCCGCCTCCACGGCGCGCAAGGCTGCGGCGGCGAAGGTGGAGGGCTCCGACGCAGCCGGCGGTAATGCCGCCGCGGCGAGGCCGGCGGCTGGCGCCGCTGCTGCCTCGGCTCCCTCTGCTCCTTTGGCGCGTTTCGACATCGACGAGTTTCGCGTCGAAGGGGCGGACACCTTGCCGCAGATCGAGATCGAGGCCGCTGTCTACCCTTTCCTCGGTCCCGGGCGAACCTCCAACGATGTGGAGAAGGCCCGGGCCGCGGTGGAGAAGGCCTATCATGACAAGGGCCTCCAAACCGTCGGCGTCTCGGTTCCGCAGCAGGACGCACAGCGCGGCTTCATCGTGCTGAAGGTCACCGAAAGCCGGGTCGGGCAGTTGAACGTCAAGGGTTCGCGCTATTTCGATCTCGCCAATATCAAGCGCAGCGCGCCGTCCCTGAAGGAAGGTTCGCTCCCCAATTTCAAGGAGGTGACGAAGGATATCGTCTCGCTCAACCGATGGCCGGACCGGCGCGTGACGCCGAGTTTGCGCGCGGGCGTCGCGCCGGGGACCATCGACGTCGATCTCAACGTCGAGGATACGCTGCCGCTGCATGGCAGCGCCGAGCTCAACAACCGGCAAAGCCCCAGCACGACATCGTTGCGGGAAAGCTACTCGCTTCGCCACGACAACCTCTGGCAGCTCGGCCATTCGATGACCGTCACCTATCAGGATGCGCCCTTGAACCGCAAGGACGCGATGGTGATCTCCGGCTCCTACATGGCGCGGACGCCCTATGACTGGCTCAATGTACTGCTCTACGGTCTGAAGTCCTACAGCTCGGTGGCGACCGTCGGCGGCGCCAACGTGATCGGCCCCGGCGAGGTGATCGGCGGACGCGCCGTGCTGACGCTGCCGACCAAGGGTGAGTTGTTCCACACGCTGTCGCTGGGGATCGATTACAAGCACTTCGCGCAGACGCTCAGGCTCGGCAGCGACGCGTTCGACTCGCCCGTCACCTACGCGCCGCTGGTCGCGAGCTACGGGGCAACATGGCAGGGCGATGGCCGCCTGACTCAGCTCAACGCTTCGGTCACCACGGGCCTGCGCGGCGTCGGCAGCAGCCCGATGGAGTTCGACGCCAAGCGGTTCAATGCCACCGGCAGCTTCATTCACCTCAACGCCGACCTGTCGCACACCCATGAACTCCCCCAGGGATTTCAGTTTTTCGGCAAGGTGCAGGGCCAGGCCGCCGATCAGCCGCTGGTATCCAGCGAGCAGTTCAGCATCGGCGGCCAGGATTCCGTGCGCGGATATCTCGAATCCGAGGTGCTCGGCGACTACGGCGTCGCCGGCACGCTCGAGCTGCGTTCGCCGAATTTGACGCCCTATTTCGAGCAGAAGCTCGAGAATCCGCTCGGCCAGGCGATCAAGTTCAATGCGTTCGACGACTGGCGCTTCTTCGCGTTCGCCGATGCCGGCCATGTCAGGATCCATGACCCGCTGGTCGAGCAGAAGTCGCAGTTCGATCTCGCAAGCTACGGCTTCGGGGCGCGGGTGAAGACGCTGAAGCGCTTCAACGGCGTGTTCTTCGTTGGCGTGCCGGCGATCAGCCAGGTGTCGCTCGCCAATCATCCGAGATTCAGCTTTCGCGTATGGGGAGAATTCTGATGACGGTCCATCGCAACAGGTCAGGCCGCGGATGGGCACGCGCGTTGCCGATGCTGTCGATGCTCGTCGTCCTTCTCGCCGCGCTGTGGCCGGCTTCCGCCTCGGCGTGGTGGAACGATCAGTGGAGCCTGCGCAAGAAGATCACCCTCGACACCGGAGCGTCGGGCGCTAGCGTGAGCGATCCCATCGGCAGTGCGCCGATACTGGTGCGCCTGCATGTCGGCAATTTCCGCTTTGGAGCGGCCAAGGAGGACGGCGGGGACCTTCGCTTCGTTGCCGCTGACGACAAGACGCCGTTGAAGCACCATGTCGAGAAGTACGATGCGCTGCTCGGCGAGGCGCTGGTGTGGGTCAGCGTCGCCGACCTGAAGCCGGGCACCAAGAGCGACATCTGGCTCTATTACGGCAATCCGAAAGCGCCAACGGCGGCGGACGCCAAGGGGACCTACGATCCCGATACGTTGCTCGTCTATCACTTTGCCGACCGCGGGACGCCGGCGCAGGACGTCACGGCCTGGGCGAACAGCGCGCAGAGCGTGGCGCCCGCTGCCGATGGCGCCATCATCGGCCAGGGTGCGCGGTTCGACGGACAGGCCGCGCTTGCCTTGCCCGGTTCGCCGTCGCTGGTGCTCGCCGAAGGCGGTGAACTGACCTGGTCGCTGTGGCTGAAGATGACCGCGCCGCAGCCGCGCGCGGTGCTGTTCTCGCGATCCGAGGGATCGAACGGATTGATCATCGGCCTCGACAATGGCGTGCCCTTTGCTGAAGTGACGAACGCGGGCAGCACCCAGCGCAGCGGCAGCGGAGCTCCGATCGCGCCCGGGTCGTGGCGTCATCTCGCGCTCGTCGCCAAGAACAATCAGATCACGCTCTATGTCGACGGCAATCCGTTCTCGACGCTGGCGGCAGCTTTGCCGACGATGACCGGCGCGTCGCAACTCGGACGAAGCGGGTCCGCGCCGCCGGCGGATCAGTCGTCGTCGGCGACACCGGCGGCTGCGCCTGGCGACGCCGCGACGGCACCATCGGGCGAAACGGCTGCGCCCGCCGCCGCGGTCGTCGGTTTCGCCGGCGATGTCGACGAGTTTCAGATTGCGAAGGTGGCGCGTCCGCCGGGCTTCATCAGGCTGGCGGCGATCGGGCAGGGGCCCGAGCAAGCCAAGCTGATTTCCTTCAGCGTCGACGAGGAAGCGTCGAGCTGGGCCACCGGCCATTTCGCGATCATCCTGAAGTCGGTGACGCTCGACGGTTGGGTGGTGATCGCCCTGCTGGCGGTCATGGCGGTCGTCAGCTGGATCGTGACGGTCGACCGCGTGTCGTACTTGAACCGGGTTGCGAAAGGGAACGGAATCTTCCTCAAGCATTTCCGCGGGGCGGCGGCCGACCTCGAAGGACTGCTGCAGCTCGATCGTGAAGAATCCGATGCCAGTCTGGGCGGACAGGCCGCTGCGAAGGATCACAAGATGATCCATGCCTCGCCGCTCTACCGTCTGTTCGCGATGGGCGCCCAGGAGATTCGCAAGCGGTTTGCTCGAAACGGCAACCATCGTGTGCTCTCGCCTCAGGCCGTCCAGTCGATCCGCGCCACGCTCGACAGCGGGTTCGTACGCGAGACGCAGCGCCTCAATCGAATGATCGTGGTCCTGACGATCGCCATTTCGGGCGGCCCTTTCCTCGGTCTGCTCGGGACCGTGGTCGGCGTGATGATCACCTTCGCGGCGATCGCGGCAAGCGGGGATGTCAACGTCAATGCAATCGCGCCCGGTATCGCCGCGGCGCTGGTCGCGACGGTCGCGGGCCTCGGCGTCGCGATCCCGGCATTGTTCGTCTACAACTACCTGATCACCCGCATCAAGGACGCGACCGGCGAAATGCAGGTCTTCGTCGATGAATTGATCACGCGGATCGCGGAGTCCTACGACAACGGGTCCGGCCAGCCGGTCGAGCAGGCAGCGGAGTGAACCCATGCAGCTCCAGTCCGACAGCAAGCCATACGACGACATAAACATCACCCCGATGCTCGACCTCGCCTATGTTCTGCTGGTGATCTTCATCATCATGACCACCGCGACCGTGCAGGGCATGAAGGTGAACCTGCCCAAGGCGAGCGCGGCGCCGAGCCTGGCGCAACAGACCACCAAGGCGATCACGGTCGCCAATGATGGCAAGCTTTTCCTCGACACCATTCCGGTGACGCTGGCTGAACTCGAGCAACGGCTGGTGCAGCAGCGTGCGTTGACGCCCGAGTTCCCGATCGTCGTGCGCGGCGACAGCCAGACCCAGTACCAGAACGTGGTCGATGTGCTCGATCTGCTCGGCCGGCTGAATTTCGGCCAGGTCGGCATGGCCACCAAACCTTTGGTGCGATGATCCGGAGAGATGAGAACGAAATTATGGCCCGGAGCAATGATGAGGGGAGTGAAGATGGCGGACAGTCGCGGCGGCGCTTCATGCTGTCGACCGGCGCCGGCGTGCTCGTCCTCGCGTTGCTGGCCGGCGGCCTCGTGATGATGCTGAGCGGCGACAAGGAGCCGCCGCGCAAGGTCAATGAGTTCACTGTCACCATGATCATCCCTCCCCCGCCACCGCCGCCCCCACCACCTCCTCCGCCTGAGCAGCAGCCCGAGCAGAAGGTGATCGAGCAGACGCCGGTGAAGCAGGAGATCATCGAGGAGAAGGCGGTCGACATTCCCAAGGAGGCGCCGCCCGACGCCAGCAACGATCCACTGCCCGGGCCGCCGGCGCTCGACGACGCCGGCAAGGGGCCGGGCGATCTGCTCGGCCGGCCCGGCGGCAAGGGCTTCATCGGCGGCGGCGGCGGTGGTGGCGGCGGCGGCGGAAGCCGGTGGGGCTGGTACGCCAGCATCGTCCAGGCGCAGATCGAAGCGGCGCTGCGCGCCAACGAGAAGACGCGGCACGCGGTGATGAAATTTCAGGTCCGGCTGTGGTCGGACTCCACAGGTCTGATCAATCGCGTGCAGCTCGCCTCGTCGACCGGAAACGCCGAGCTCGACGCCATCATTCGCGATCAGGTCTTGGGTGGCATGCGGCTGCGCGAGCCGCCGCCAAAGGACATGCCGATGCCGATCATCACCCGGGTGACGGCCCAGAGTCCGAGCTGAGGAGTGAAAGATGTCGGTGCGTAGAAGTGAGTGCAACGTGGGAAGGACTGGTTTCATGTGGCGTGCCGGAACGAAAAGAGCAGGGCTGACCTCGATCGCAGCGATCTCGCTTGTGGTGACCATCCCGGCGGCAGCGCAGGATGAGATTGGCAAGCGGCCCATGGTGTCGCGGAGCGCGCCGCCGTCGTCGAATTCGACCGTCAACCTGATCAATCTTCTCGTCAAGCGCGGCGCGCTCAGCGAAGAGGAGGCCGCGGCACTAACGCGGCAGGCCGACGACGAAGCCTATGTGGCGCGACAGGCCGTACGCGACGCCGCCGCCAAGGCGGAAGGCGCCGACAAGCGAGCCACCGCCGCCGCCGGCGCGGTCTCGCCACCCGGCACCAAGCGCGTGGTCTACGTCCCCGAAGTCGTCAAGCGGGAGCTGCGCGATGAAATCAAGCGCGAAGTGATGGCGAAGGCGAAGCGGGAGAACTGGGCGTCGCCGGGCAGGTATCCGGAGTGGGCGCAGCGGATTCGTTTCTCCGGCGACGTCAGGGTGCGCTACGAAGGCGACTTCTACCCGAAGGGAAACGATCCGTTTAGTGCCGTCAACTATAACGCCATCAACGCTGGGAATCCCTACGACCTCAACAGCAACTACTTTTGGCCAACCTACAACACCGATCAGGATCGCAACCGCGCCCGGCTCCGCGCCCGGCTCGGCATGGATGCCGATCTGTTCGATGGCTTCTCGGCGGGCCTGCGCATTGCTACCGGCGACAGCAGCTCGCCGGTGTCGTTCAACCAGACCCTGGGAGGATCCGGAGGCAATTTCAGCAAATACGGCGTCTGGCTCGATCGTGCTTTCGTCAAATACACCGCGTGGAACGATTACGTATTTCAGGCAGGACGGTTCGACAATCCGTTCTTCAATTCGACCGATCTCGTCTATCACCGCGACCTCGGTTTCGACGGTTTCGCTGCGCAGGCCAGACAGGAAGTCTGGCCGGGGATAACACCTTTCGCGGTCGCAGGTGCTTTCCCGATATTCAACACCGATCTCAATGTCGGCTCCACACTGGATTCCTCGACCGGGTTGATCTCGAAGTTTCCGAGCCACGACAAGTGGATGTTCGGCGCTCAGATCGGCAGCAATTTCAAGCTGGTGCCGGAAACCGAATTCACCTTTGGCGTCGGTTACTATGATTTCACCAACGTGCAGGGCAAATTATCGAGCTTCTGTTTCTCTGAATCCCTCAGCCGGGTCTGCGATACGGATCTGACGCGTCCATCGTTTGCCCAGAAGGGGAATACCTATATGGCGCTGCGCAACATCGTAGCCTTCGACCCCGCCAACCCCAATGAACCGCGGTTTCAATATTTCGGCCTTGCATCGGCTTTTCGCGACCTCGTCGTGAGTACGCGGCTCGATCTCGCGCATTTCAGTCCGATTCATATTATTCTCGACGGCGAGTATGTTCGCAACCTCGCATGGGATCGTAACGACATCGCCGCCAAGGTGCTCGCGAACCCGCTTCCGGCGGGGCCGACACTAGGCTGCAGCACGCCGTGTCCGCCAACCTACACCGGCGGCAATCAGGGTTGGCTCGCGCGCATGACGGTCGGTCACACCAAGCTCAAGGAGCTCTGGGACTGGAACGCTTTCGTCGGTTACAAATATCTCGAATCCGACGCGGTGATCGATGCGTTCGCCGATTCCGACTTCGGCCTCGGCGGCACCAATCTGAAGGGCTATTTCATCGGCGGCAACCTCGCCCTTGGGCCGAACGTGTGGGCATCGGCGCGCTGGATGAGTGCGAACCAGGTGGCTGGCGCGCCATACGCCGTCGATATCGTTCAGTTCGACCTCAACGCAAAGTTCTAGCCATGCGATACTTGCCGCTGCTTCTCATCATCGTATCGACCATGCAGGCCACCATCGCGCGGGCGGACGCCGAGTCCGACCGTCTGCGCGAGGCGCTGCGCAACGCGACGGCCCAGTCGCGTGCGCTCGAGGATCAGCGCGCCGCGCTGCAGGCCAAGTTGACCTCGGCCGAGCAGGAGCGCGAGCGGCTGAAGAAGCAGAACGACACGTTCCGCGCGCAGGTCAAGGAGGCCGAGCAGGCCTATCGCCAGGCGGTGAAGGATTTCAACGACCGGCTCGCCGAACGCGACGAGTCGCTGGAGAAATGGAAGACCGCCTATGGCGAGGCTGCCTCGGTTGCCCGCACCAAGGATGCCGACCGCGCCAAATTCGAGAGCGAGGTGACGACGTTGCGGGCAAGCACCAAGGCGTGCGTGGCCAAGAATGCCCAGCTCGTCAAGGTCGGTACCGAATTCGCGCGCCAGTACGAAGAAATGAACGTGATGGAAAAGCTGTGGCACCACGAGCCGGTGTTCGGACAGAAGCGGGTCGATCACCAGAACGCCGCCCAGGACTTCCGCGGCAAGATTCTCGAGCAGAAAGTCAACCCATGACCAGAAATATTGCCTTCGGCATCGGATTGTTCGTCGCCGGGACCTGCTGCGCGTACTCGCCGGAGGCGGTTGCGCAGACCCGCCCCCCGTCACAACAGGCGGCGCCGCGCGCCGCGGCCCCTCAGCCTGCGCCCGCCGCGACGCCACAGCCCGCGACAGATGCAACGGCGTTGAAAGACGGCGAGGTGGTCGCCCAGGTCGGCGGCAGTGACGTCACGGCGGAAGAACTCCGCGGCGTCGTCGCCTCGCTCGACGCCCGCAGCCAGGCGGCTGTGGCGCGCGACCCGGCGCTGCTTGGCCAGACCGTGCGGGCCATTCTGGCCAATCGCCTGGTGCTCAAGGAGGCGCTGTCTAGGAAATGGGAACAGCAGCCGGCGATCGTCGCCCAACTGGGGCGCGCGCGGGATAATGTGATCATCGAGAGCTATCTGAATTCGGTTTCGGTGCCGCCCGACAACTATCCGAGCGAGGCTGACATCAAGAGCGTCTACGAGGCCAATGCGGGCGCGCTGCTGGCGCCGCGACGGTTTCAGTTGGCCCAGATTGTCGTTGCCCTGGCGAAAAATGCCGACAAGGCGGCGGAGGAAACCGCGCGCAAGAAGCTCGACGAGGTGATGAGGAAGGTCAAACAGCCGGGCGCGGATTTTGGCCAGCTCGCCCGCAGCGCCTCGGAAGATGCGGCGACCGCCGAGCGAAACGGCGAGATCGGCTGGATCGGCGAGCCGGACCTGCGGCCTGAAATCCGCTCGCAGATCGTTGGATTGCCGAAGGGCGCGGTCGCGGAGCCGATCCGGCTCGACGACGGCTGGCATGTCCTGAAGCTTGTCGATACCGAAGCGTCGCGCACGCGGCCCTTGTCCGAAGTCAGGGATGCGCTCGCTCAGCGCATCAGGGCCGAGCGCACGGAAGCCAATCGTCGCGCGTTCATGGCGGAGCTGCTCAAGCAGACGCCGCCGGTCGTCAACGAGATTGCACTCTCCAGGTTGTTCGGCGCCAGGAGCGAAACGACGCCGCTGCGCTAGGTGGCGGGCACGAACCCGGTTCCTGCTACCGAAGTGGGATCTTGCCCGGCTCGATCGGGAGTGGCGGCGTTGGCCGGTTTGACGCCCGGGCTACGCTGGATGGCGCGCGGGATGTGATGCGCGTAGAACCGTCAGACAGGGACGCGAGCGGGTGGCTTCGTAACGCCGGGCTGATCGAGTCGCGCCCGAATTCGGCGGGACATGGTCTACTGTTAAGAGTTAGTTAAATATCACACTCATGTTATAAATTATGTGATACCTGTCTGGATAGCTTCGAGACGGGTGTACACCGTGACAGATACTACCAATTTCAGCAGGCTGATTGCTCCCATTGATAGCCATGCCAAGCCGCGCTTCAGCGTTCCGCTGTGGGCGGTCGAGCCGTTATTCGCGTTGGCTGACGTCGTGATTATTGTGGCCGCGGGCGCCGCGGGAGGCGTCCTGTATCACGTTCTGTATCACCATGCATTCCACGGCGGCGTCGCCGACGTCGGAATGTATGCCGGACTGGGCCTGGTGGCGAGCCTGGCGTACGTCCTGGTGGCTCAGCGGCTCGGCCTATACCGGCTGGATCGCCTCCTTGAGCGGGAGCCGGATGGCGGACAGGTCTGGCTGAGTTTGAGCCTGGCGATCCTGCTTCTGGCGGTATTCCTGTTCCTGTTTAAATTTGGGGCCGAGGCTTCGCGCGGATCGGTGGTCTGCCTGCTCGTCCTGTCGGGGCTCAGCCTCGTCCCGGCCCGCCGTGTCGCCCGGCGCCGCTTGCGCGCCGCGCTCACGACGGGTGTGATCCACGGCCGGCGGGCGATCGTGATCGGGACCGGGAGCGAGCTCTCGCAATTGGGGCGTCAGGATCTCATGGGCAGGTTCGGCCTGGACGAAGTCGCTCGCATCGTGCTGCCCTGCGGTGCGGAGGCAAAGCCGTCCTCTGGATTGCGAAAGCCCGATGCCGAAAAGGCTCTGCAGGGCTTGCGCGAGGCGCTGGCCGACGAGATCGTCGTCGCGGTGCCCTGGGCGGAGGCCGAGGAGATCGAATGGCTGACCGCCCGACTGAGGATGGTGCCGCTGCCGGCGCGACTCCTGCCGGACCGTGCGATGTCGACTGTCCTGCGGCACCAGGCCTCGTTCCTGCAGCGATCGTACATGGTCGAACTGCAACGCGCGCCGCTTAACCCGTTTGAGCGGACGATCAAGCGGTTGCTGGATGTGACGGTTGCCGCGGTGGCGCTGTTTCTGCTTGCCCCGTTGCTGCTTGTCGCGGCGGTCGCGATCAAGCTCGAATCAAGGGGACCGGTGATCTTTCGGCAGCAGCGTCACGGCTTCAACGGCCAGCCGTTTGAAATCTACAAGTTGCGGACGATGAAAGTCCTCGAGGAGGGGGCCGCCGTGGTCCAGGCCACCGAGAAAGACCCACGCGTTACTCGCGTCGGGCGTTTTCTTCGCGCATCCAGCATCGACGAACTGCCGCAACTGCTGAATGTATTGCAGGGTCACATGTCCATCGTCGGGCCGCGCCCGCATGCCCTGATCCATGACTACGAGTACGGGCGAGTGATCGCGAATTATGCGTTCCGGCATCACGTGAAGCCCGGAATCACAGGATGGGCGCAGATACAAGGATACCGCGGAGGCACGCCGCGTCTCGAACTCATGGAGCGGAGAGTAACGCTCGACCTATGGTATATTGACAACTGGAGCCTCGTGCTCGATATTGGTATCATATTCAGGACGTTCCTTGAACTGGTCCGACAGCGCAACGCGTATTGATTCAATCCGCATCCGCTGATTTGGGTATCCACTAATTTGGGTATCCGCTGATTTCGGTTCTACGCGATGCGCGTTCGAAACGAATTGGGACATTAACAATCCTCATTAGTTAATTGACGGCAGCGGACCGGTTTTGCCGTCCCAGGCACTCCACGGAGCCGTTTTCGCGCGTGCGAGCGTCCTCTTGAGGACGTCCGTGGGGGCATCCGACCGCGATTGAGCCGGCCGCGGGTCGGAGAATCATGGTCGGGTCTATTGAAAAGGCCAACGATTCGAGCTTACTAACGTAACATGGGGCTTAAGCAAGATTCGGGCCTGAGAGGGACCACATGGTCGGTAAGAGACATGCGTCGCAGGAAATAACGGCCAAGCTGGCGCAGGCCAACGAATTGGCGGCAAAAGGCAAGACCCAGCGCGAGATTTCGAAGGCTCTCGGCGTTAGCATCATGACATACCATCGCTGGAAGAAGATGCTGCCCTCTGACAGCGGTCCGGCCGGATACGGCGACGGTAGCGAGGCTCAGCATCAGCCATTGAGCGGAGGCGGCGCAAAGGAAACCATCAATCGTCTGGAGCTGGAAAACTCCCGGCTGCGGCGGCTGGTGACCGATATGCTGCTGGACAAACTGAAGCTCGAAGAAGAACTCCGTGCCCGGCAAGAGTCGCGGCTTCGGCGGCCTGACAAGAGCTAGGGTCTGTACCTAATTAACGATCTCTGATTCTCTCGCTCCGGCTTGATTCGGAGCGGGAGGTTTCGATGCGTAAGGGACTGTTCTGGCTCAATGACAAGCAATGGGCTCGGATCGAGCCGCATT
>JAESFG010000307.1_pt1 | contig 89594 bp, 60 predicted proteins | sample 9269371 | NCBI WGS metagenome assembly JAESFG01 (sample SAMN14506227, study PRJNA617093) | algae metagenome | isolation source: Aetokthonos hydrillicola CCALA 1050 (B3-Florida) and co-occurring... | place: USA: South Carolina | collected 2013-01-01
CAGGAGTACAACCTACCGACCGCCGCTTCCCAGCGGCAACCACCTGTCTTGGCTGCCGATCGACGAGGAGATCGAACGGACGGTAGCTGAGTCGAAGCTGATCCGACTCATCTTGGAGCGTGTGCCCGCGATCGTCCAAACATTAAGGTGAGTCAGACACGCTCACGCTACTCCCCCGTTCTCCGGCGGGTTTTGCCGTCGGAAATCAACTTCAAAGGTGTTTTCGGCGAGCCCACCCGTCGCGTAAGATCCGTTCGACTCGCAAGCTGAAGACGATGCCCAGCGGTCTACCTGCAACGAGCCGATGGAGGCCGTCTAGGCACGAACGAAGTTAATTGCTCGCTCGAACCAGCCGAACCTCATTCACTCAGCGGGGTGCCGCGATGAATCACGAACAGCTCGATCGGGTCCAGAAACTTCTGGAACATTTCGAACAACGAGGAAGCTTAAGAAAGCGAATGGCGCTGCTCGCCGATCTGGCGGCCGCAGTAAATCAACTAGACGTCTTGGACGACATTCTCAAGGATGATCGCGAGGAGTTCGCGTATGCGCGGAGCGCATTGAGCAGGTTCGCCATGAGTGGCGGCGACACTTCTAAGGCATGGACGTCGATCAATTCGCTTCGGGCAATTATTCAGCGCGCTCTTGCTCAACCTAATGACAAGACGCAACCACCTACAACGACCCAAGAAAGTACGCCTCTCACAATTGCATTAGCCCTCTCGGGAGGTGGCTTCCGCGCGACCTTCTTTCATCTAGGTGTTCTGAGATACCTGTCCGACGTCAAGTTGCTTGGCTCAGTCACCGATGTCTCGGCCGTATCCGGAGGCAGTATCCTCGCAGCGCACCTCCGACTACAGTGGAAGCTGGCTCAATCAGACTTCACGACGTTTGCCAGCCAACTAATTCGGTTCGGCCAGATCGACGTACGCAACCGGATCGCCTTTACGATGCCGTTTTTCTTGCCGTTTGGTCGCCTACCTTACCTTCGCTGGCTGACGGCAACGTGGCTGCTTCAAAGGTACTACCATCGGCACTTGTTCGAAGGCAAGACGCTTGACGACCTGCAGAAGGCAGGCGGACCCAACATCAGCTTGTTGACTTCCAATCTATCCTTTCCGGATCATCTTTGCTCGTTCACCGAGGAGGGACTTCTCACAACCTATCCTGAGACTGATCAGGCGACAGATAAATCCAAGTGGAGCTTTCATCGAGTTCGAACGGGTCGACCCTCGATCGCACTTGGTGTCGCAGCATCATCGTGCGTTCCTGGCATCTTCCCAGCAATTCGAATCGATGCCAGCTCGTTGCGGGTGAATGAACGCGATATGCTGCGGCCGCAACAATGGCTCGTAGATGGTGGCGTCTACGATAATCTCGGCCTGAGCTCATTACGCAGTAAAGCGGAAGCGAGTGGGGCGACGCTGCTAATCGGAAGCGATGCGGGTGCTCGTACGGATTGGGCTCCTCGCACGAGCTTCCGGCAACTGATCCGGTCTCTAATGAGAATGACAGACCTATTGTTCGATCGCGTTCGAGCTGCCGAACAGGACTTGTCCACCGCTGCCGCAGTTGCGGGCAAGCGATTCTGCTCTATATCGATTCACGGCATTGATCGTGTCGGGGGAGATTCGGTCGTTCCGCCAGATACGCAGTCGCAACTACCGCGAGTGCGCACGGATCTCGACCGCTTCACAGAAGCGGAGATTCGCGCCTTGGTCCGCCACGGACAATCGATGGCCAGAAAGAGCCTCCAAGAGGATTGCGGCATCGTACCACCTGCTAACTACCAGCCTTGGGACCCCTTTGGGCGTGAAGATGTGATCCTTGCCAGTGCTCTAGACGGTTCCGAGCGACGCCACCTGAGAATCCCTAGAGGCAGCTTCTGGTTTGGATATGCTGCACTAGGCTGTCTCGTTGGCGCAGTTCTGATTTGGTACCTCTGGAGCTATCGAAGTCGCCCAACGGTTCTCTATTCAACCGTCGATGTGCCGGTGGAGTCGATAGATGTGTCGAACGCGGGCTTTAGAGTGCAGAAGCGTTCAGTTCTCGTCGACATGAGAAACGAAACGCCGGTGCCACGCGAGCAGCTTGATCTTCAGCGTGTTAGCCCAACGGTGCAAGAAGTGACCCTGGAGGTCTACAAAGAGCCCAGCGCTGGTCGCTGGCTCTCGTATCAGGTGGTCTCGCAACGGATGCTTAATGAGGTGTTCCCACTCTCTCAGCAGCCAGCGCAAGTCACCTATCAGCGTGTCGAGGGGATATTGGAGCTGGGGCTAAACAACGTCTGGACGATCGTCTTTGATACTCAGCAGCATCTCCCCGAGATTCGTTCACCATTTCAGATCAAGTACCGGGTCGTTAGATACAACGCGTACCAATCCGCAAATAACAACTATGTTGGGACGATCGTCAGTGGCTCGGAAGATCTGATCGAGATGCGAGTACTGCTGCCCCGGGGAAAGACAATATCGAAGACACCTCTGATAGAGTATCACCGGCTGTACGCAGGATCTTGGTCGACGTACCTCGGACCCAGCAAGGTTACAACCGACCCAGACGGCAGTGCCTTCACATGGTGTTTGACGAGGCCCGAGCCGGGCTTCGCGTATCGAGCTTCAATCGACTGGTCTTCCCCTGCAACGCAACCTCAGACCATCGATCCCTGAGTGGTTAACCATCATGCGTCGTGATCTTCCATTCAGCTACGAGGAGATGCGGTCACTGGTGATTCGCTCAATCGGCCAAGCGAGTCAACTCGCTGACCTCTTCCGCGCAGTCGGGGCATTGGCACAGAAGGAATATCCACCGCCCGCTGAGCCTTCGGGTAGCTACGGCGTCAGGACCGTCTACTTCAGCGGCGATGAAAGCGGACTTTCGCCGCGCGACAAGGCTCGGGTGAACTCGATCTTTTGGGATCTGTTTATCGAAGGCCTTGTCTGGTTCTGGGCTTCGAATCGGGAGCCAGCGCGGGCGTCGGATGCCCCGGGCGTGGGCGTTGAATTGAGAGCCACCGCAACGGGCCGATAACCGGCTGGAGCGTGTCGTGATCCTCGACACGGCTCCGGTCGATCCGGCCAAGGATGTTGACGGTGAACCATTACGAACTGATCCGAAGGGCCGTGCTCATCGACGGCCTCAGCGAACGCGAGGCGGCGCGCAAGCTCAACCACTCGCGGAACACGATCGCCAAGGCGCTGCGTCACCCGGCGCCGCCGGGGTACCGGCTCTCGAAGGAGCGGTCGCGGCCGTCGGTGGAGCCGTTCCGCGCGTTCGTCGAGCAGACGGGCACGGTCACGGTCCGCCGCGCACACGGGATCTTCAGCAACGACCTGCTCGTCGCGACCTACTACCCGGACAAGACGAGCGGATCGGCGAGTGCGTCGGAGGCGGAGCGGTACACGCTCAACGCGCTGGGCGAGCGGTTGCACATGACGGATCGTCGTGGCAACGTGCACGATTACCAGCGAGACCTCGTCGGCCGCATCACGCGTGACCACATCTACAGCTTGGGCGCGGACACGGATGGCACCGTCCGTTCGCTCTACTTCAAGTTCGACACTGCGGGTCGGCTTTACACGGCCACGAGCAAATCCTCGAATCTGAATCCGGACGGATGCCAAGTGATCGTTAACCAAGTCATGCGCCTTTACAATGATTTTGGACAGCTCGTCACCGAGTATCAGGAACACACCGGTGCGGTGATCACGTCGACATCCGCGAAGGTGCAATACGGGTATACTTAGGCGAGCGGAACGAGCCGTCGCACGAGCATGACGTACCCCAGCGGCAAGATTCTCAACTACAACTACGGCTCGGTGGGCTCGCTCGACGATCACATCAGCCGCATCGCTTCGCTCTCCGACTCGTCTGGCACGCTGGAGAGCTACAAGTTCCTCGGCCTCTCGACGCGCATCGAGCGTGACCGGCCCGAACCGGACACCCGCCTCTCCTACGTCACCGGCGACACCCTCGTCAGCGGCTACGCCGGCGACCAGTACACCGGCCTCGATCGCTTCGGGCGGATTGTCGACCAGGACTGGCAGCAGCTGAACAGTTCGGGCACAACAGTGACCGGCCACGTCGACCGCTTCCAGTACGGTTACGACCGTAACGGTAACGTGGTCTACAAGGACAACAAGGTCAACAGCAGCTTCAGCGAACTGTACGTGACCGACCGCAGCGGCGGTGCCGATGGCGAGTACGACAAGCTCAATCGGCTGACCGCGTTCCAGCGCGGCTCACTGTCCGATACGAATAGCGATGGCAAGCTCGACAGCATCACGGCCAGCACGCGGGCTCAGAGTTGGAGCCTTGATGCGCTCGGCAACTGGTCGAGCGTGACGACGGACACCAACGGCGACACTAGCGGCGGGTCAAGCACAGCAAGCCGCACGCACAACGGTCAGAATCAGATTACCAGTGGGTCCATGACCTATGACGCCGACGGCAACACGCTGACGGGCGGGTACCGCTACGACGGTTGGAATCGCCTCGTTCAGCTGCAGCAAGGAGGCGGCGTCAGCATCTTCGCATACCCGGTGGATGCGCTCGGTCGGCGGGTGCTTCAAGATGACCACGAGGTGTGGGACCCGAACAGCCTCTACGAGTCGGACACCGCAACCGACCTGTTCTACTCCGACCGATGGCAAGTGATTGAAGATCGCGCCGTCCAAGACCTGAGTGTCGACCCTCAGACGGGCATTCTTCGAACGTATGTATGGAGTCCACACTATGTCGACGAGCTGGTGCTGCGCGAGCGGCTGACCATCGTTTCAAGTGCGGGTGGCGGAGGTGGTGGTGGTGGCGGGGAGGCGCTTCTAGAGGACACGGGTAACCCAGGCGATAAGTCTTCGTTAGGCGTGCCGAGCGGCAGCCCGTGGGCCAACGCCTCGGTAACCGGCAACATCACGTGGACCTACTCCCGCGGCACCATCCAGTACGTCCAGCAGGATCACAACTACAACGTCACCAGCCTGACCGGCACGACGAACTCGGCCACGGCACGGTTCGTCTACGACCCCCACGGCACCGTCACCTACCTCACCGCCGCGTGGGGCGCGGGCTCGGCCAGCACCAGCGACAACTTCAACTACCTGCACCAAGGCGGGCGGTGGAATGCCGTCCTCGGGCTGTATCATTTCCGGCATCGCGAGTACTCCTCGACGTATGGGCGGTGGATGCAACACGATCCAAGTTCCTATTCAGATGGATTAAATATGTATCAGCTGGTGCGCAGCAATCCTATCAAGTGGCTTGATGCACTTGGGCTAGAAGCTAGCGGCCCCACACCGCCAGCAACGCAGCCTGTTGTCGTCGAGCCAGTCTCTACAGTGCCGTTTGATCCAATCGCACCGGTTCGCGGACCAATCAAGGCACGTCGGTTTTGCTCGCAAGTGTATCCCAATTTCTGTGTTGTGGCAGATCGATGGGTAACAGACGAGCAGGCAAAGTTAGCACTTGAGGCGCTTGAGCGAGTGCTTGGAACAAAGCGCGGCGGCCAATTGAACATGATTGCAGCGCACGAGGGAATGATTGTTGACATCATCCTGAATCAAACTGGCTGGAACCAAGCCCCACCCACCAAACCTGGAATAGTGAAGATTGGAGCGCCACCTAACAGAAGCATCCCGGTAATGACGCCTGATGGCGAACGGTGGGCCCGATGTTCTTATGAACGTGCAATAGCTCATGGGCTTGGGCACGCAGTTGCCGGAACCATGGACGATGGCGAGAATAGTATGAACAATATTCGGATAAACGAGAATCCTATTATCATTGAACTCGGCCTTTGGCCCCGAATTCGCTACGAAAAGCATTGATTCTAGGCATAATTATTGCTTTACATGAAGGACAGATACCGAATGAATCTCAGATTATTGCTGTCACTGTTGTTGTTTTGTGTTTTTTGCAGCTGGTGTGCTGGTTGCGCAGCACCAAAGAGCTCTGAGGCTGTACATCTTGATGTTAGGTATGCGTCGACCGCTGACCCCATCAAGGATGTGTTACACGCGATTCATGTGAAGGAATACCGTTTCATCGTAGTCGACGAGTTGTCTAGTTTTCCTCCTGGTGCCCAGGATGCTTTCGAATTGGTTGAGAAGTATGGGCAGAAAGTAATCGAAGGCACTAGTGATACGCCAGAGGATCCGGACATGCAGGCAGAGGCCTTTGACTATGCGACTGTATACAACATAATTCTCAAGCGGCATTTGAAACATAAAAGCAGGGAGTGACACGGTACGTCGACACTGGGACGCAGCGGCTCTGTTGCAAGCCTGGTCAATTTCGGAGGCTGTTCGGCAGCCCGGGCACGCGCCGCTGTTTAGAGCATGTGCGATACAGACTTCGAGGTCACCATAGACGGTGACGTGGTGGGCTCAAGGGCTCGCCCGACGCACACTTCGTCCGTACGCCACCAAGTTCAGTCAGAAGGGCTTCGTCCTCGCGCAGCTCTTCGCGTCACTCGTGCTGAGCGAGATGTTCGGCCTGGGCTTCAACGAGCTGGCGCGCCACGACCCGGGCGTGTGGTTCGACAAGCTGACGTACAGAGACCGGCACGCGATGGAACAATGCGTGTGTTGGCTGAAGGAGAACCGCCGCATCTGCACGCGATTCGAGAAGTTGGCCGTGAACTTCCATGAGATGCTTCAACTGGCGATGATCAAGCGGCCGGGCGATTGGGTGGAGCACGTGAACGAGCCCTTGAGCGATCGCGAGCTGGACCGGTTGCGGGTGAGCATCGAGCAGGATAGGCCGTTCGGGTCGGACGGGTGGGTGGCGAAGACGGTGATGGGGCTGGGGCTGGAGCACACAGTGCGACGGGAGGGGAGGCCGCGAAAAGTGCCGGCGTGAACGCTACACGGAGATTCTTTCAACGATGTTCCGCGTCACCTGATGCTGCCTTCGGTCGTAGATCCGCGTTGTCCGCGGATCGGCATGCCCTAGCAGATTCTGCACGTCTTCCAGCGGCACGCCTTGGTTCAGCAGGTCGGTCGCCACGGTGACCCTGCAGGAGTGGGGCGAGAACAGCAGGGGGAGTTCGGCCCCCTTGAGCCGCCGCTTGAGCATCTTGCTGATGACGATGCGCGAGACGCCGTTACCGGTGAGCGAACTTAAGGCGTGCCGCTCCTGCGTCGCCGCACGGAAGAGGGGCGTGTGCGGCTTGGCGGTCGCCGCGTTGACGCCACCGACGCCGAGCCCGGCCGCATCGAGGTAGTCAAGGATCATCTGCTGCAGGTCGTGCCGCACCGGTATGCGGCGTTCCTTCCCGCCTTTCTCGGCGAAGCGCAGTACGTACTGGTCGCCGAGGTTGACGAAGTCTTCGAGCCGAAGCGACGAGACCGCGCCGACCCGGGCACCCGTGTAGATGAGCGTGGCGAGGATGGCCAGGTCGCGCTTGCCGATGAGGGTCGAGGTGTCGATCGACGCCAGGAGCTGCTTCGCCTGCTTGACGGCGATCTCCGGCGTCGAGCCTTCAAGCTTGCGGTGCCGCCGGCCACGCACAGAGGCGGCCGGGTTCAGGGCGATCGCGTGCCGGGTGACGCAGATGTCGAAGAACCGCCGGATGCCGGCAAGGTAGACTTTTTCCGTGGAGGCGGCGACGCGGTTGCCGTCCTGGTCCTTGAGGTTCTGCAAGTAGCCGCGGACGAACTTCGGCGTGATCTGCGTCAGCGAGATCCCGAACTGGTGAGCGTGGTCGAGGATGCCGCGGACGGCGTACGAGTAGTTCCGCCGGGTGTTGGCGTTCTCCAGCTCGCCGTCGAAGAACTCCTCCCAGGCGAAGCGGGCGTTGGCCCCGGCCTCAAGGACGAGGTCCGGCAGCGCGGGCACACGACCCTCACCGGACCGATCGACCGAATGAACCGAAACAGGAATGATCTCCGAACCCATGCCACCTCCAGAACTTCGGACGCCGGAGGAAGGTATCGACACCCAGCCCCCCCCCTTCCCATGAGTTGTTATACAGAACGTCCTTTGTGTACATCATTTACGAAGCGGTAGGGGGATTCGAGTGCGTGGGTAATGCGACCGATTTGGCCCCATAATGTTGTAAACACAGTTGACGCAAGATTGATAATTTGTAAAGTGGCGGTCGCCATGGACGGCTTCTCTGCCAAGAACCTCGGTACCCGTCTTCGTGCTGCCCGCGAGGCCGCGAATCTCTCCACCCGCGTTGCCGCGCGTCGCCTGACGGAACTCGGCCTTCCCCTCTCGCACACGATGCTCGCCAACTACGAGCTAGGCAGTGCGTTTCCCACGACGCCGGCCGTGCAGAGCTTGGCGCGCATCTACAACAAGCCCTACGAGTGGTTTCTCTCTTCGGGGCCTTCGTTGAGCGGCGTCCGCTATCGCAGCCTCAAATCCGTAAAGGCAAGCGACAAGCAGGCGTTCGAGGGCGCTGTCGCCGCCTGGACTCAGGTCTACGTCGAGCTGGAGAACATCCTTGAACAGCAGCTCAGCGGGCCGCAGTGCATTGTTGGACCAGACGAGGACGGCAAGGCGCTCGCCGATCGACTTCGCGCTGAGCTGGGCCTAGGCGAGAATCCCATCCCAAGCGTGGTCGAGTTGCTGGAGCAGTTCGGCATCCGCGTCATCCAGGTACGCTCGGAGGCGCGGATCGACGGCTTGGCCGCCATGTTCGGCGACGTTCGCGTCGTCGCGCTGAACGACACGCTGCCCAACGATCGCTTCCGCTTCAACGCCGGCCACGAGCTGGGGCATCATCTCTTCGAGGACTGCCTCGATGGATCGGATGAACAGACGGACGAGGAGTTGGACCCGCGCGCGCACGACTTCGCATCCAATCTGCTCTTGCCCGATGAGAAGCTGCGCGAGGCGTTCCAGTCGAAGAGCATGGTGCGTCTGGTTCAGTTCAAGGAGCGATACGGCATCAGCCTTGCCGCGATGATCTACCGTGCGCGGAAGAAGAACTACGTCAGCGCAGAGCTCTACGAGCGGCTGTGGCGTGAGTTCAGCAGGCTCGGCTGGCGCAAGGATGAGCCCGGCCACGTGAAGCCTGATCGCCCGACGCGCATGGAGCAGTTGATCGAGACGGCCGTGTCGAGCGGCCGGATGAGTTACGGTGACGTCGCGCGGATCGGCGGTCTGCCGGAGGCGGACGTGCGGGCCGCGGTGCGTCGAGCGAACGGTGCAGGATCGATTTTCTGGAGCGAGGGCGAGGAGTCGTGAATCTGGTTGTCTCGTGAACGCAGTCCTGGGACCGGCCTCGGCTTCCTAGGAAGGAGTTTGATGTCCTATGAAGCTGAACGACGAACAAAAACTCAGTCTCGAAGCGCTCTACCTTCATCACGCCGTGCCCCTCGACCAACTGCGTCGCACGCCGGCCGTGCTGTCCGCGATCACGTCAGCGTTCAACAACGTGACGGGGCTTGAGGTGGAGCCAGGCGAGCTGCTGCGCTACATGATCACCCGGCGGAAGAAGAGTCAGTGGCCGACCCTTGGCGATCGCGCGAAGCGGTTCCCGCAGGCGATCAAGCAGCTCACTGAGCATCAGCGATCGCTCCTTCGCGATGTCTACGAAGAGCTGGACGTGACGTCGGATGAGATCCTTCTGTGTCCGAAGTTCGCCAAGCGGCTCGTCGCACTCTTTGCCGAGCGCAGCGGGGCGATCTTCCCCTCGAACGTGCTGGTGCCCGCCCTGTTCCAGTTGCGCAAGCGGGGAATGCTCCCGTCTCTTCGCGAGGAAACCGTCGCTACAGCGGACGCGGGCGCGTTTTCGGATATCGCCGAAGTCGCCCGTCGGCATCGCGCGAAAGCTTGAAGCCGTCCACGCCTCGGGTCAACCACGGCAGCTGGTTGAGAGGCATAGGTTCTTTCGGCTACGCATGACGCGTGCTGGCCCACGTTCAAAGAGTGACGCCGCCGACCGGTCATTGCGCAGCCGTCAGCGTCGTAGTGTGCCTTGGCTTTCCTCGGGGTCCAGAGTTGGGTCTTGAAGCGGCGCTCATCTTGTCCATTGATCGTGTCTGCGCGGGTGCAGCCTTTCGATCCGGCAAAATGAGCCGTGTCCCAATCGGAAGGAAGTCCGGATTGGGAACCTGTGCCTTGTTCAGCTCCCAGATCTCCTGCCACTGCGACGCCGACCTTAGTTCCGCGAGGGCAATAGCAGTCAGCGTGTCACCGTGCTGAACCGTGTAGCTGCGGATGGGCAACCCGGAATCCAAGATCGCCACGGTGGGCGCTTCGGCCAGGGCCGGCCGCACTTCGATCTTCTCGGAAGGTCCCGTCGATCGCACGATCGGTTCAGGTTCACCGTCCTGAGTGTCCGGCACGGGCTCACCCTCAGGCGCAATGGGCTCACGCGTCTTCATCGGCGGACTGCTGGGACTGGGCACGCCCGCTGCGGGTTGCACGCCGCTCGCATCCTTGTCTGAGCCAGATTCGCTAGGAAAGACGGTTTCGTTGGCCAGTACGCGCACGGTACCGTAGATGCTGCCCGCACATGCGGCCGCCACCGCGCACGCCAGAATAACTCTCGTCGACCCCTTCATTTTCGACGGCGGCTTCGCGGCATCAGCGTTGTTCGTCGGCGCGCGGGGCACAGGTTCGACTCGTGCGGGCGGGACGTCCAAGACGTCCGGCAGGGCCCGGATTCGCTTCATCAGCCCTTCGGTGAGTTCCGCGAGTTCAGCGTCGCTCAAGATGGCGGGCTTGGCACCGTACTGCTCAAGCAGATCTTTGGCGTGCATGATGTCGGTCGTTCCTTGACCAAGAGCCGAGAGAGGCTGCGAACACGTCCGTGTTCACCCTTAACTACGAATGCTGAACGTAACGATGACGGGGAAAATACGAAAATCTTCCGAGCGCGAAGTGTCAGCGAGCCGAGCGACGCGAGCCGTCGCCCACCTTCATGTCGATGCGCCCCTTACCGAAGCGCGACTGGAAGGGAATGCCGAAGACGATGGCCACGATGGCCACAACTGCGATGACCGCGACGATGCCGAAGAGCGTAAGTTCCATAGGGTGAAGTCCTTTGGTTGGAAGCTGCCGGTTACTACGGTCGATACCGGGGCACTATGACACGTGAAGTGGGGCGAAATGCGGGGTCCACAGCGTTTTTCACGTGGACGCATGAACTCACCTAAACAGGGGCAATCCGCAGGCGCTTAAGCATGAGGAGTGTCGCTTGATCAAGCACGGATCGCGTTCCAGCGATGTCCTACTGCCGGCGTGTGCTTCAAAGCTGTCGCGTGCTGCGATCGATCAGCGGCATTCAATCGTCGCCCCGAGAAGCTGGCAGAACTGGTTGCCGGCGTCGTGCCAGAGCATGCGTGTCTCCGTTCTGAGTTGGATTGACCTTTCGATGCACTCTGACGATCGCCGCCTGGTGTCAATGGGCCGTGTTGCCCGCACCCATTCCCATTGACACTGCGGCTCGGTTCGATCGTCTCGGGTCGTGGCATTGGTCAATCACACACAGAAAGGAGAATGACCATGACTACAACCAACACCAACAACAAACCCGCCTTCAGCGTCCGTGACGGCGCACTGAAATGTACGATCTGGAAGAACGCGAGCGAGAAGGGGAGCTTCTACAGCGTCAACTTCAGCCGGACGTACACCGACGCCCAGGGGAACTACCGCGACAGCGAGAGCTTCAGCGGCTCGGAGCTCCTTCGCTTGGCTCACCTGGCCGGCAAGGCTTACGACCACGTCGCGGCCCTTCGTGAGAACGAGGACGAGCCGTCCGGTGAACCCAACCAGGGGGGCGCTCAATGAGCGCCCATTCCCTCTCCGACCTGCAGCAGTTCACCGGTGACGATGTCCGCTACGCCCACCTGCTCAACCGCAGGGTGATCTACACGCCGGGCGTTCGGCACGTCGCCGAGGCCGGCCAGGCGTATTGGCTGATCGACGCGATCGCCTCGCACATCGGCGCGCCGCCCATGCGAAGGGCCATCGCCCGCGACGAGCGGATCGACTGGATGCACTTCTGGACGCTCAAGGTCCGATCGGACCGCAGCGCAGCCCTGACGGCCAGAGCCGACAAGGGCGAGCGTCCGTTCGTTCGGCAGTCGATCGTCTACACGGACTTCCCGCTGGATCGCATCGACATCTGGGCCGCGTTCGACGGTGCCCACTGGACGCTCTACCTGCCGTCGGAACACTGACGGTCTGCCGGGGGCCGGCAACGGCCTCCGGTTCTCTCTCGTCTCTCCGCCCGCCGTGCTCCCAGTGCTGCGTTCGTTCCGAAAACAAAAGTGCCGATCGTTGGATAAGGAGGGGGGGGCCTCATCCGGAGACTACGATCGGCTTTCAGAGCATACCGAGGCGCGTCGCCGCCGTGAATGGAGATTCCCGTCGTTTCAGCGACGCGCAGCGCGCGGACGGGCGGTAGGGAAAGAAGATCCACTGCTTCAATCCTGTTCGATTGGCGGAGAGAGTCGATCGAGTGCCGTGCGAGCCGTGACAATGGGGATGCCGTGCGCCTTGCCGAGCGAAAGCATGTGCCGTTTGTCTCCGGACACGATCAGGTCGGCGTCGCCGGCGATGGCCGTTGCCAGGATCGAGTTGTCGTCGGGGTCGATGGAGAGTTCGACGACGGGCAGTTCGCCGATGATGATCGCCGTGGCGTCAACGGACGACCAGAACGATGCGAGACGATCGGGACGCACGCGGTCGCGCAGATGCTCGTACTCTGCAACGCGCCGAAGTTCCTGCAGTTGGAACTGCGACGTGACGAGCGTGAAGACGTCGTCGTTCCAGAGGTCGATGAGCTGGGCGGGCGGCGCGGTCAGGAAGATCAAGCCGGAGACGATGATGTTGGTGTCGATGACGAGCTTCATGCCGAGTTGTACGTCGTCACGGCGACGGCTTCGTCATTTGTTCGGATCGACGCTGTGCGCGAGCCCAATCGACGGCATCGTCGGCGAGTTGTTGGGCCTGCTCGGCGGTGAGGTCGCTGTTGCGTTCGCGGATCTGCTTGAGGTTCTGGCGAAGCAACTCACGCCGAACGGTGTCTTCGACGAACTTGGAGAGGTCGCCTTTCTTGCCGCCGGTTTGAGCGAGGAAGGTCCGGACGCTGCGGTCCGTCTCCTCCGAGATGACGAGATTCCATCGGGTCATGATGAATGTCCTTTCGTTAGTGCGCATAAGCGCATAAACACATGATCGCACGATTTCCGGAAACTGTCCAGAAGAATCAGCCCCCTGCTCATTTAAGTCTATCCCATAACTCCTTTTATGTGATACGGTAGGGGATGCCGATGAACGAGCAGGGAGGCTCGATATGACAACTCAATCCACGACCGCGCTCACCGCCCGCCCGAGCGTTTCGACTTCCTCTTTCCTACTGCCCCGGGCGATCGACGACCTGGGCGAGGATGCCCGCAAGGCGTTCATCGAGTTCTTCACCGCCCAGATCAGAAACCCGAACACCCGCGAGGCCTACCTGCGCAACGCCGTGCGGTTCCTGAACTGGACCGACGAGGCCGGCGTGAAGGTCGCGAGCATTGAGGCCTTTCACATTGCCGCCTACATCGAGCAGCTCGGCCGGACGCAACCTGGCAACCCTGCGCATGCGGGGAGCTTTCTGGTCGTCCGCCAGGTGCTCAAGGACAACCCGGCCGCGGATGTGCGTGGCCCCAAGCACGTCGTGAAGACCGGTAAGACGCCGAGCCTTGAAGGTGTGGATGCCCGCAAGTTGTTCGAGTCGATCGAGAAGACGACGCCAGCGGGCGTACGCGACCGAGCATTGCTCGGCGTGATGGTCTACTCGTTCGGCCGAATCTCGGCAGTGCTCAATCTGGACCTCAAGGACTACTACCAGAACGGCAGCCGTCGGATCATCCGACTCTTGGAGAAAGGCGGCCGGCATCACGAGATGCCTGTGCATCACGCGGCCCAGGAGTACCTGCACGAATATCTGAACATGCTCGGCGCAACCGATGGCGCTCTCTTCCGTACATTGAGTAGGAAGCGTGATGGGTTCACCGATCGGCGGATGCACCGCCGCGAAGCGCTGGCTATGGTGAAGCGCCGCTGCAAGGCGGCCGGCCTTGGCGATCGTTTTTGCAACCACACGTTCCGCGCGACAGGGATTACGGCATATCTGAGCAACGGCGGGCAGCTAGAGAACGCGCAGTACATGGCCGGCCAGGCCTCCCCCACCACGACCAAGCTCTACGACCGTCGGCTACAGCGAGCGACGCTGGATGAGGTCGAGCGGATCAGGCTCTGACGTCGCTGAGCAGCTAGACGTTGCTACGGGAAGTAGAACGGCGGTACATCAGAGTGCGATTGTTTCCTGAACTCTTCGTAGAGAGGGTCAATAGCCGGATGAAATGGCCTCATTACAAACCTAGGCTTGTGACGCAAAATGACACGGAAATACGCGTCGAATCGTCCCTCGTCCAACTCCAGTGACTCAGCATCGGTCACTAGGCCGCGATCCACAAGATCGTCGAATTCGATCGGACGGGTGCACGTCGCATCGCGCACGAACGTTACTTGGTGGCGATGCACTGAGCAGTCGGCGGCCTTTCCTTGGCATTGGTGACCATCCAGTCCAAAGATATCAATAGGCTTAACCGCTACACGAAACGGTGGAATAGTTTGGCCATCATCGCGCGCTGCCCGGGCCAGAAGGTGAACCAGCACGCGGTTGGCTGGATATGACATTCCGAAATGGTAACACGGCACGGCAAGCTGCACATCCGGCCGATGCTCTCGCTCTAGTAGACCTTCCTTGACACGTCGGTGATGTTCAGCATCTGCGAAGATTGCATCAGCGATCTCAATCAACTGATTCTGAGTCGCCAACAACGCAGGGTGGTCCAACTGACCACGCGATGCAGAGTTCCACATCTGCTTGCTTACTGCTGCAATCCGGTCTACGAATGGCTGGGCGAGATGTAATTTGCGCAGCGACTCGTACGGGTCTTCGTCCCCTGTCAATAGGCGGACGAAATCTGCAAGGCCAGAATCTCCCGCCCCAATTACACACAGCCGCTCCCTGCCGTATTTTTGCGGATTAACCAAGCAGTCGTCGGCGTCGCTCCACCAGCCGAATCCTGAAAAAGTCCCCTTGCTTCCAACAAAAGTGTTGGTGTGTTTGCCTCCGCCGATGCACAGGATCACCGCCCTAAAACGAGCTCTGAAGACAACAGCACCGGTTTCGAGCTTCGCTTCGACATCGATCGCGGGTGTGAAAGCTGCATCAGTATCAGTTACCGGCTTGATATCAGAGATCGCCCCATGACGAAATTCTTCGTAGTCGATGCCTTTCACTTTGCTTTCACGTGCAAAGTTAAGGTTGTCTTGAAGTTGCGAATCAATGCCTTCGCCTGAGGATGCTGCCCAGCCACATCCACTTTCATGAGCGGGAATTAGAGATGTGGGAAAGCTTCGCCCTTGCCAATCGCGGGCAGGAAAATCGTTAGTCGTGGGGCAAATCCAACGTGTTGTACACTCATCCAAGGATTCCTCATCTGGATCCTTTGGAGGTGCAAATATGTGAACCTTGACACCCTTGCTCATTAGAGCGAGGGTTGAGGCGATGGCAGCGGGACCGTAACCGACAACAAGTACCTGTTCGCCAGGCAGTACTTCTTCCTGCTCAAGCAACTGCTTACAAAGATTGTCAGCATGAAAAACCGTGTCGCGCACGGAACCGGGACGCGAACTCACCGAAAAAGAAAAGAGTTTTGGGCTAAATCCTGAAAGACGGACCGTGTTTAGTGAAATCATAAGCTTCCCATGACAATTTGTCAGCAAGGAAGCTTATTGCGCGATGCGCCGCATCGCAACAAATCAGATTGAAAAATCGTTGGATTCCAGTCTGGCGCGTATCTTCTTTCGATCTTCAACGTAATCGTCGTACTTTAACCTTGTTACGCGTATGAATTTCAGGGTTAGCTCACGTCGAAGGCCGTGTACGGCTGCAGGGAGCGGACCAACAACAACCGGTTTGAACACAATTCCCGTTGTAATCGCTCGATCGATCTTGTCCACAAAGTCTATGATCTCAGAATCACTGACTGAATCACGCAGCGCTGCTTCCACATCGACGAAAATGTCGTTGATCCTTCGCTCGTTCAGTTGGCGGTCGAGGTCTGCGGGTATCGTGCCGTTGAAGAAGATTCTGAGAGGAGATGGTTTCACGTCCACATCAGAGATCGGAACGACCGCCGGCTGACATAAGGGCTTGTCCCAAATTGGTGCTCGCATCCGTGCGATAGCAATCTCCTGTCTTGTCTGCTTGCGCAGTTTATCGGGCTTATGCCGGCGGGTCAACCCATTTGTTGGGTGTTCTCGTCCCTCGTCCACTACTGGTTGTGCATTTATCGGTTTGACCTCGACAAACCGTGTAACGCTTTGGAGATCCCGCTCCGCCTGTTTCGTCACCCGAATCGTCGCCGTAGTTCCTGCATCCAACGGGAAAATAGGCTTGTTCGGCCACTTCGTCCAAATGCGACCGCCGCGTCGCTTTGACAGAGGTACGAAGTTCTTCTTTCGGTTTTCAACCGCTTTCCGCAGCGACGCATCGCTCAAGAGAATCCGTTCGAGCGTCTTCCGGCCGCGCGCATTGCCAACTGTGTGCGTGACGACAACACGCACGAGCGAGTTCCGCTCCAGCGTGAGCGCCGCAGTCGCTATCGCAACTGGCGCATCTGCATCGGCGACACAAGCCGTTGCCGTGTTTTCCCAAGACCCAATAGACATCGACACTCCCGAAGTGATTCCTTCAAAATGCTCGGTGATCGGCCTGCGCTTACGCGGCACAATGGCTTCGACGATACTAAACAGGGCGGAACAGCTTCACCTCATCGATTGATGCCAAGCCGTTCTCGACCAAGCGAAACTTCACGCGCTGCCTCATCATCGCGTACAGCTCGTTGCTCAGCGTCATTGAGTTGACGCGGTAGAACAACGAAGTAGATGTGGACGAGTAGCCGAAAAAGAGAACGCGTGTTGTCCGTTGCGAACTATTCAACTGAAATGCACCCAGTTTCAGCGACATTAGGCCGTTGGTCTCCGTCGCGACCCCAAGCTGGAACGCGCCCTCGTCTGTGACCTGAGCAGACTTTTCGAACAACCGAATTCTTCCATCGTTGTCTGCCAGGCTTTCCAACGCACGAAGCGATGCTTGTACGAGCATCAGTTCGTTTTGCGTCGCAAGTGCCGACAGAATATCGATGACCGCCTTGCTCATCGTGAACGTCGTTCCGCTCCCTGAGTAGCTTTTGGTCGACTCGCCTTGGATCACCCAGCCGAGTGTGGCAAGCCAGTCCACGTACTTCGCGAAGTACGCTTCGCGTTCGGTCTTCGGGTTGTGCTGTGCCCTTGCTGCCGCATGCGCAAACGCGTTCGATTGCATTGCGTCTTCTTGATGCTGAGGAGAAACCTCGGCAGCGAAGGAGACAACGGTTCCGTCCATGACCTTCGCGACACCGATCTCCGGCCCCGCTGGTTGATCGGTCAACATCACAGGAGTAAGCCGAACGCTTTCCAGCTTGGAAAGCGGAGCAGTGTCTACCCGGCGGATGAGGTCGTCTAAATGAGACATGGAAACCTTCTCGATTATTGTTCAAACCCGGAACCGTGAGAGGATTCTCTAGGTGCTATTACCGCTGTCAACGAAAAATTGCCCTAGTGACAGAGCTGAACCTAAAGAGGGGAGCCCGTTTTCATGCGGGAAACAACTCCATCTGCGTCATCACCGGCCGGACGTTGCCGGCGACGAACCGGGCGGGCGGCCCCTGCAGCATGAAGTCCCGCTTCTGATGCCGAACCTTCACACCGTGGTAGAACCCGTCGGGGTTGTCGCGGGCGTCGCTTTTCGCCCGGCGACGTCGGCTCGCGTCGGTAATCTCGCCGTCGACGACTGAGCCGACCTTCGTCGAGGTCTCGACGCCGGCGTGCTCGTCGCCGCATCTCTCATCGGCATCGATCGAGTTGGAGCTGCGCGCAGGCGGTCGACGCGTGCTGATCCTTCGCCGCGGCTTCGACCCGGCGTTGCCGCGGGAGGCGCTTGCGGCTTTGGAGGCCGAAGCGACGATCACCCGTGGTGAGGCGGCGCAATGATCGGCCTTGGAACAGTGGCGCGTCGACCAGATCGCCGCCGAAGCGCCCGAGGAGTGCTGGTTCCGCTTTCGCGTCGCCGAGGGGAGCAAGGGGCCGCACGTCTACGACTGGAACGCGGCGCTGTTCGGCGCGCCGACCGACGACCACGGGCAGCACGCTGGGTGCTGATCCGGCGTCACGTCGAGACGGGAGAGCTCGCGTACTACCTGTGCTGCGCGAAGCCCGAGGCGACGCCGAAGGACTTGGCGCGGGCAGCCGGCCGGCGCTGGGCCATCGAGGTGTGCTTCGAGTGCGCGAAGCAGCAGGCGGGCTTGGACGAGTTCGAAGTGAGGAGCTGTGATGGATGGTACCGGCACATCACCTTGAGCCTGCTCGCAACGGCACTGGTTACGGCGGAACGCATCGCGGCGAGCGAGACCATGTCACGCCGATTGGGGCGTCGCTCAAATGATCCAAGCCGCTGATCCCGCTGACCGAGCCGGAGGTGAGACGGCCGCTGATGAATGCAAGTCGGTAGACAGCGAAACTGCTCCCCGACGGGGTCGCCCGGCCGATCAGCGATGGCGTGGACCGATCGGCGGCGCTCCAATCCTTGATGTCGACGCCGATCGTTCCGTCTGCGAGGGCGATATCACCCCGTGACGAGAAGACTTGGGACTGCGCCCCGGTATTCGCCGGAGCGCCGCCCGCGACCATGCGGTAGCCGCCGTTCGGGAACGTGAACGTCGCCGGGGGCGTTGCAGGCAGCACGGGAGGCAACGGGTCGAACCTCGTCCAGCCGGCGTCGTCGCCGTCGTCGAAGTTGTCCACGAACGTCTGTGCTTGAACCGCGGAACTCGCCGCGATGACGATTGCGATGGCCGATACGAAGCGCATTGCTCTCCCAACTGGTTGAATGGTTCACCCGCGCGTCGGGTCACGTCGACCCGTGTCATGCAGTGCTAGTGACCCGCTGCGCGAACCTGACAGGGCTCTGTAGGAAATCCCCGTTAAGGATGCGCTAGCGCATTTCTTAGCCGTGGGTGGCTCGACAGATCAGTCGCCCATCAGGTCCGCGACTGCAGCCAGTTCGATCCGCAGTTTGGCGAGCACCCGCGCCCGGGCCTGGTAGATCGAATTTAGCGACATCTGCAGATCAGCCGCTACCTGCTCCGCAGGTTGGTCGAGCACGAAGGTTCGGTGGAAGGCTTCAAAGGTCTTGCCCTCGCGGTATCGCGCGCGGACGCGTTCTAAGGCTTGGCGAAGCTGCTGGGCCTCCCACTCCGCATCCCACGTCAGGTCGACCGATTCGGCAGCGAGATCAGGAACGGCGACCGCCTCCTCTCGCCTGGCTGAAGCGGCGGCCGACGTCCGAACGCGCTGCACCTCGTGCGCGACGCACGACTTCAGATACCCGCGGAACCGGCCTCGGGCAGGGTCGTAGACGAACCTTGGCTGGGCAGCGAAGAAACCGAGGATCACCTGCTGAACGACGTCGGGAACTTGGCTTCCCGGGATGCCTTGCCGACGCGCAAATCCGGCGATGATCGGTTCGTAGCGCTCGCAGAACGTCACCCACGCTGCCTCACACTCGATTCCCGTTCCCTTCAGAAGGTGCAGCAATGTTGCGGAGGTCGAATTCATGCGGCAATCACCGGCAATTTTGAGAGACTATTTTAGGGTGTCAGATTCGTCAATCGGCGAACCAGTGTTGGGAGGCGAGTCTTCATGTGCACTTCAGGAGTTTCCTCTCGATGAACCCTGCCACCGCAGAGCGGGCTGCCATCTTCGTCGACGTCCTGCTGGACCTGCCCGAGTCGCGACGCACAGACGCCGCCCGCGCATTGTGCGGGGCGGACGACGCGCTGTATGCATTGGTCGAGCAGGCGCTGTCGTCGGCCGAGCAGGAGGTGCTGCTGCAGCGCGTCCGCAGCGATTCCCGCCCGCCCGATCCCACGTCGATTCACGCGACGGACACGTCTGACGCCGCGTCGCGCGCCGGCCTCGGGAGCGAGCAGCTCGGACCGTACACGCTGGGCGAACGCCTCGGCGAGGGCGGCTTCGGCGTGGTGTTCGCCGCCGAACAGGCCGGCGCGATCCGCCGACGTGTCGCGATCAAGATCATGAAGGAGGGGATGGATTCGCGCAACGTGATCGCCCGCTTCCAGGCCGAGCGGCAGGCGCTGGCAATGATGGATCATCCCAACATCAGCCGCGTGTTTGACGCCGGCACCACACGCGACGGCCGGCCGTACTTCGTCATGGAACTCGTCGAAGGCGTGACCATCACCCGCTACTGCGAAGACAACGGCCTGACCCCCGCGACCGCATCGAGCTGCTCATCCCGGTCTGCCAGGCGATCCACCACGCGCACCAGAAGGGCGTCATCCATCGCGACGTCAAGCCCGGCAATGTGATGGTGAGCGTTGTCGACGGAAAGCCCGTGCCGAAGGTGATCGACTTCGGCGTCGCGAAGGCGGTGTCCGGCCCACTCGGCGACCGCACGGCGTACACGGCGTTTCGACACTTCGTGGGAACGCCCGCGTACATGAGTCCGGAGCAGATCCTCCAGACCGGTGGCGGAGACGTCGACACGCGGTCGGACGTGTACGCGCTAGGCGTCCTGATGTACGAGTTGCTGAGCGGCGCGCTGCCGTTCGACGCCGAAGCGTTGCTGAGGGAGGGGCTCGAGCGCATGCAGCAGGTCGTGCGCGAGCAGGACCCGCCCAAGCCCAGCACACGCGTCATGACTATGGAAGCGGGCAAGAGGACGAGCATCGCGGCCGCGCGACGCCTTCAGCCCGACAAGCTCGACGGCGCGCTGCGCGGCGAGGTGGACTGGATGGTGATGAAGGCCGTCGAGCGCGACCGCAACCGGCGGTACCAGTCGCCGGCGGAGTTCGCCGAAGACCTGCAACGATTCCTGGAGGGCGATGCCGTGAAGGCCAGCCCGCCCAGCGGGTGGTATCGCGCGAGAAAGTTCGTGCGGCGAAATCGCGTCGCCGCCGCGATCGCGGCGGTGGCGTCGGCGGGGCTCGTCGCGACGGCGGTGGGCACGAGCGTCGGGCTGCGACGCGAAGCGGCGGCGCGGGCGGTCGCGGTCGAGAGCGAGCGCGTCGCCCGGACGAACGCCGCCCGAGCCGACAGCGAGAAGGCGAAGGCCGAGCGTAGCGCAAAGGTCGCTCAAGCCGCCATGCAGTTTCTGCCCACTTTGCTGGGCGGTGCTGACCCCTCCCGGAATGCGGGACGCAAAGATGTGACCGTCGGCGAGATGCTCGACAAGGCCGTTGCAGCCGCGGATGCCGGACTCGACGCCGCGGGCCGGCCGCTCGATGCCGAAGTCGAAGCCGTCGCAAGGCTTTCGGTCGCGAACGTGTACTACGGAATCGGCCGATATCAGGAGGGCCTGACGCAGGCACGCCGCGCGTTGGCGACCGCCGAGCGGTTGTACGGACCGGATTCGCCCGAAATTCTCGACTGCCTCGCCTGGGTGGGCACGGGGTACTGGTATACCGGACCCGCAACACAGCTCGAGGCCGTCTCGCGACGCCAACTGGCGATCATCGACGCCAATGGCCTTCGCAATACGCTTCAACACGCCTATGCGCTCAACGGTCTCTCGCTGAGCTATCACGGCCGCGGCATGAGCGCCGAGGCGCTCGCGGTGGACATCGATCGCCTCGCGGTCTCAGAGAAGATCGTCCCAGTCGACCGAAATCAGATCGCCAGTTCGCTGCACGAGATCGCGCTGAACATGACCGGGCTCGGGCGCGGCGCCGAGGCGCTGCCGTACATCACGCGATCGGTCGCGCAATACGAGTCCCTCAACCAGGAGATCGACGTTTCGCGTCCACTGGCCACCCTCGGGCTCACGCTCACTGAGCTCGGGCGGCTCGAGGAGGCGGAAGCCGCGTGCAGGCGGTCGTTGGAGATCAGCGATCGGCTGCGTGGAAAGGACCACCCGTACCCCGGTTACGAGCGGAACATGCTGGCGCGCGTGCTGATCAGGCGGGGCAAACTCGCGGAGGCGCAACTGCTGCTCGATACCGCCGACAAAGCGACGGGCCAGCGCACGCCCAACGGCATCAAACAGGCTGCGTGGCTTCGCGCTACACTCTTGCGCGCTCAGGGACGTCCGGAGGAGGCGATCAAAATCTACGAGATGATGCGCGCGGGAAAGCGCATCGACGAACTCGCCAAGGACATCTCCTCCGTAATTGGACTCGCGGCGGATGCCTATGGCACCGCAAATGACCTTGGTCGACACGCGGACGTGGCTGCCGAGTGTGAGGTCCTGCTGCCCGAGGCGCGAAGGGTGCTAGGCACCGACCCGAACAACACCCTCATTCGTCCCCTCGCAGCTGAGATGCTCCGCGCCTACCTTTCGCTGGGTGACACGGCCAGCTTCGCTAAGGCCGACGCGATCCGGCTGCAGTTCCCAGGCCTTATCCCGGCATCTCGGCCGACTAGCGGACACGACAGACGTTGACTATGCCTCGAGTCGCCGCAGTCGGGTGTGCTGGGCGGCTCTGGACGAAGACTCGCCTCGGTAGCGGTTAAGAGGGGCAACGCGTTCGTTGCGGTGCGCGCCCGACCGCGTGCAAGAATCGCAGTTGCTTTCGGGGATGTCCCCGCGGCACAGCGCCGCCGACGCCAGAATCACCAGCAGCATGGAGCCGAGCAGGTCGGCGTTATCCTGGCCGAGCCGTCCCTTGGTGAAGTTCACCAGAAGCACCTGACGCCGGCCGAGAGCCGCTGCGCGCAAGCTCGAGCGCGTTACCCTGCACGCGCGCCTTCAGCGTGGCCAGCATCTGCGGGGCCGCGCCGAAGAACCGGTCCGCCGGGGCGAGGCCGTCGATCCCCTGGTGCGGCCGCTGGAAGTTGTAGTAGTCGATGAAGTACCCGGCCCGCTTCTGCGCATCGGCGAGGTCGAGGAAGACGGCGGAGTCGAACCACTCCCGCCAGAGCGTGCCCAAGAACCGTTCGACCTTCACCAGCGTCTGCGGCCGACGCGGCGTGGCGACGATGTGCTTGATCCCGCGTCGCTGCAGCTCCGAGGCGAAGCGCGACGTGCCACGCCAGGTCACGTACTGCGGGCCATTGTCGGTGAGCACCTCCTCCAAGGCTTCGACCGAGACGACCGCGGCCTTGAACGCGTCGATCACCAGCGGTGCCGTGCACGAGGCGTGCAGCGCATACCGGCAGATGAAGAAGGCGGGGTTGGTGTAAGGGGAGGGTGACTCCCGCGCGCGGCACGATCGTCGCACTTGTTCGCGGTCCGAATCCGATGCAATCGAGAAAACTACCCGGGGCGCTGTCATCTCGGACCCGATCTACACGAATGTGTAAGCGTTCGGCGTCCCCTCTTCCCAGGAGTTCATCATGGACATCAATCTCGTCTTCGTCACCGGCCTGATCGTCTTTGGCGTCATCGCGACCGTTGCGCTGGTCCTCGGCCGGACCCTCACCGCGCGCTTCCGTCGCGATCAGATCGACCTCCACCTGCGAAACCGGTGATCTGAAGAGAAATCGCGACTTTCGGATTTTCTCCCGTCATCAGTGTCGGTTTCATCCGTATGTATGGGCGAACGCTCGGATGCGTTCACTGGGTCTCGGCCCCTCGGGTCAAGGACGACGGCATGTCTCTCGGATCAGATGAAGCACCGCGATCTCAAGCCGACCTGTTGCGCGATGCGCTTCAGGCTAAGCCGGGCGCGGTGCTTCGTCTGGTTCGGGAGCTTTCGCCACCTGTGATCGGAACACTCCGGCACAGGGTGAAAGGCATTCGTGAAGAGGACCGTCACTCGGCGTTCAACGACGCCATGATGGAGATCCTTTCGCCGCAGTCCCGTTTTGACCCCAAACAACCGTTGTTGCCGTACCTGACAAAGATCGCGTACCACAAGGCGATCGACATTGCTCGACGCGTTGAGCCCGCCCGAAAGCTCGTTCGATCGTTTCAGCAGAACATGGCGGGGGAACATACTCGAGCCTCCGACGTCGACAAGGTGTCGGACGCCGAGCTCGCCCACCGCATTCGCGCCACGCTCCTGGCTCTTTCGCAACAGGCGCATCCGACCGACAAGGCGATCATCGACTGCTGCCTGCGCGGCGACATGGATGACGACTCCTGGGCGTCGACGCTCAGCCCTCAAGCTCGGCGTGAAACCCAATACGATCTCTCAACGCTGGCTGCGCATTCGCACCCGCGTGCGCGCCATGCACTTCGACGAAGGCTGATCGCGTCATGGAGGACCAGATGTCAGCTCACGATGAACTTGAACCGTGCGACGCGATCGCCGCAGACCTCACCGAAGAGAACTTCCAGCGCATCGCCGCCGACCTGACGCTGCGCATGCAGCGCGCGGGTTTGATTCCCATTCGGCCCTCTACCAGCTCCACGCCGCAACCCTCGCCCCGGCCGCAGCCCCCATCCAGATTACCCCTAACCGTCAAGCCGCTCCAGGCTCGTCCGCGCCGCACCGGTCGCCTCTTGGCGGCCGCAACCGCGTTGACCGTCTCGGTCGGCGCTGTAGTGCTCGTCACGTGGCACATCCGCAACCAGTCGTCGGCAGAACCGCTACTGGTGCCGGCTGCCCACACTTTGGTTGAAGCGCCGAAGCCGAACGTTGCGCAGACCGAACCTCAATCGCTCTGCAACGATGAACCTGCTCACAAGACTGGGGACGCCGAACACGATCTGATCGTAAAGGTGCCCGCGCCGCAGCCTTCTCCAACGGTGCCGACACCGGTCGCGCCATCATTGGTTCAATCTCCGCCCGACGTCGCCATGACGTCGATGGCGTTCACCGAATACGTGACCAAGACCGGCGATACGCTGTCGGGCATCGCCGATTCCGAACTCAAGGATGTGAAGCGATGGCCGGAGATTTGGGAACTCAACAGGGCGAGAATTCCCCATTGCGACCGTGTGCCCGTGGGCCTCACCATTCGGTTGCCGTCACGATCAATTTCGAATCCCGACCCGGTGGGTACCGCGGTTGCCTCACGCTTCTCGAACGAGATTGGAACTCCCGCCGCCGTGCTTCCGGCCGCATCCCGTCTGGCGAAGTGTGAACGACCGAAACAGGCGACGCGCTAATCTCAATCACGCCGATTCTGCTCTGAACCAAGGATTACTTGTCGTTCAGAGGGACTACCGTTGGTCCGAATACGTCGGGACTCACGCCATAGATGTTTCCGGCCCCGTCGACCTCGACGATGATGCCGCGCACTCCGATGGCCACCGGTCGATCGAACACGCGGCGAACGCCAACCGCGGTGTCGCTGTAGCTCACCAGTTGCACCGAACCGCCGGGCACCGATTGCGTCGCCCCGAGTCGCGCTTGCATCGCGGCGACGGCACCCTCGGCACCGGTGCTGCCGATCGCCGACGTGTCTGAGGGGAAGGTGACGACGGGGACCGGTTGAGTCGACGGCGGCGGGGCCACGACCGGAGAGAGCGTGCCCTTCGTGCCGAACGTGTCGGACGCGAACAGTGAGATGTCCAGCGCCCGGGCGTAGTACACCTCGGTGATGATCCGCACGTAGAGACGTTTGCCCGTATCGCTGGACTTGAACGTCCCCATGAACTGCAGGCGCGCGGCGTCGGATAGCTCTTTCCCTTTGGCCGTGAAGATGATCGGATGAGCATTCTTTGTGGCTTCTGCCGTGTTCTCGGTAAACAACTGTTTGAAGGCAGTGGCCAGCGATATCGAGTAAGACTCCGCCGCTGGCACTTTCACGCTCACCTTCTTCACGTTGGTCGCCGAGACGTTGATCCCGAGTTGCATCGCCTCGATCGGCACCAGTGCGGCCAGGTCGCCCGAGGTGTAGCTGGTACTCGAGAACTCCGGGAACCCGACCAACCGCAGGCGGTTCACGCGCGAGTTCGCCAGATCGTCCGGCGCTCCCTGCGTCGGAAGGGGGGCGCCCGTGTAGACGTTCCTGAACCCGTCGCGCGGCTGCGCGTACAAGTTCTTCGCGCCTGTCGCGGCGATCGCGTCGCGCGTGGCTTTGAGCTTCTCGGCGACGTCGGTCGCCTCTTTAATCTGCGCTTCGATCACGGGCTTCGCGGTCGCGAGTTCGGCCTTCAGTGCGTCCCGCGCGCGTACGGCCGTCAATGCGGCGGCGGTGGCCGCATCCTCCTTGCTCTTGGCGTCCGCGAGCGCGGCCCTCGCAGCGGTGGGATCGACCTTGCAGGCCTTCGCCGCGGCGAGGTCCTCCTGGGCCTGCTTGACGAGCAGATCCGCGCGGTCGCTGGCCAACTGAGCGTCGGCGAGCTTGGCCTTCGTTTCGGCGGTGGAAGCGCGCGTGTCTGCGGCCTTCGCTTCGAGCAGGGTGAGCTGAGCGCCGTGTTGCACCTCGACGGCGTCTTCCAGCTTCTTCGTTTCATTCGCGGTATCGACAGCGGTCGCTTCGACCTGGGTGAGCGCCGCCGCCGCATCGGTCCGGGCAGTGGTCGCATCCGCCTGCGCTTGCTCTGCCTTGGTCGCGGCGACAGTCGCGTCCTGCGCGGCTTTGTCCTTCTCCTCCAGCGCCTTCTTGAGTTGCTCCGCCTTCGCCTGCTGCGCTTTGAGCTTCTCGTCCGCCATCGCCAGGACCGGGTTGGACAGGATCGCGTTGTACTCCGCGGACGTTGCCGGGGCCGAAATCGTCTTCGCATACTCGCCTGCCAGCGCGGTCTCGAAATCGAGCCGCATGAGGCGTGGGCTCATGCCCATCTTGAGTCGTCTGGCTTTCTCGTCGTCGTTCAGATCGGACCACTTCGACTCGAAGATCGCGATGTTCTCCAGCAAGCCAGGATTGAAGTCGTAAGCGTACACGTCACCTACCACGACGTCCTCGCGCGGTGGAAACGTCGGCACGATGCCCAATTCGCGCATCGTCGTCGTCCACTCGCGCTGAACGAACCCGGGATCGCTCGACGGGCAGCCGGCCGTCAGAAGCGCGGCGGCACAGGCGAGCGTGAGGGCGAGCGGTCGTTTCATGAATCCTCCGAGACGAATCGATGTGGGCGAACTCTGATGGGGAACCTAGTTGACGTCGTACGTCTGCCGCAACATGTAGTTTTGCCCGTGCCATCCCCTGATTGGGGGCGTATTCGTTTGACGAAGCCGCATCGACCATAGATGTCACAATCGTTCTGCGAGGGTGAACCCCGCGCGCTCCCTCGGTAGTCACCGAGGTCTCGAGCGTCGATGGGCACGAGTCGAGCAGGGGGCCGAGTCGCGCGAGACCTGGACCTTTGCAGATCTGCTTGACCCACACCGAATGGCGCGCTGCCCCTGGTCCCGGAGGAGACGGGGTTGCAGCCACCACGCTGACACTCGTGCTCGCCGTCAACGTCGCCGCTACCGAGGTTCTCACCTCTCCGAGGTCGGGTCCACCTTGACAGCCCTATCCGGGTCGCTGTCAGAGCCACCGGCATGACGAAGGATGGGCCGGGTGCGCCGCATTGCCCCTGCAGATCCGAGCTGTTCGCCCGTGGCCGAATTACCCATGCCTGAATAGCATCGCCGGTCAACGCCGGTACGCGACGCGGCGAATTGAATGGAACGACACGCGGCCGTCGCTGTTCCTCCTCGCGGGCATTCGCTCCATGCTTCGTCCGACAGCATCAACGCTTCGATCGTTCGTCGACCTTTGGGCGCATCCCAGCGGGTATCGGCTCCGCAACGTGTCGCTCGACATCGTCGATGACTGCACGGCCGTCTTCCGAGCCACGCTGCATGGGCCTGCGGGACTGCAGGTCTGGGCGCGTGCCTGGCTGGGAAACGATACGGATGGAACGCTCGGCGAATCGGCGTCATCCACCATGAACTCTGGGGACAACGTCATCTTGAACGTCAGATTGACGCGTACCAAGACACCGGATCATGCCTACATGCGCATCGAGTCTGCTCCGCTGATGACCGAACACGTCGTGAAGATTGCCTTGCCGCCACTGGCTGCGCAATCTTGAACGTCGCACGTATGCTCGACCTGTTGCCGCACGCGCGCGGGATGCGTCGCAAGCTCGGCCGGACGCTCGCCGTCGACTCCACGCTCTGCGAGACGCACCACCGCAGCCGTCACTACGAGCGACGTTTGTCGACACCACGCGACGAGCGAGAAACGCTCGGCCAACTAGTGGCGAAGTCGATCCGCCAAGCGAACGCCTAAGCTGTCGATCGGCGTCGACACGCGCACATACCTCACCCACAATCCGAAGATCATCAAGCGTCGCGATCGAGGGTCGCAACGGAGCAAATCGCAACTCGATTGACGTACGTCGATCTGGGCCATTCACGCGTGCGATTCGTAACGTTGCAGAAGTGCAGAGCGCAAGCCCAACAGATCATCGCCCACGGTCATCCTAGAGGGGCGGGGTTGTAGCGACCACGCTGACGCCCGTGCTCGCCGTCAATCTCCCTTGCTGAAGGGGGCCCTTTCTCCGGGCGACCCAGATTGACCGCTGCGCGCAGGTCGCTGATCTGTTCTTGCGCCAGCTTCTCGGCCGCGAACTGTCGTTCCGGCTCTTGCAGGAGATCGACTTGCTCTTCGGCTCGCTTGCGTGACGCCTGATACTTTGCTTCAGTGCGGATCACGAATTCTACGGACGGCGCCATGTAGAGCATCATATGGGGTAGGCGTGTCCCCTATTTAGGTGATGTTGCGGGCAGCTGAATTCTTCCACACCGCGGCCATTCATTGCTAGGTTCGTACGACGGCAGCCCGGGGGCTGTCTCCATATCGCATTGACCATCGGTCCGAACCGCAGGAGCTGCTGCCATGTCCAAGAAGAAGACAAATGTTCCTCCCGTTCACGCGAACCCGGCTGCGACAGTGGCCGTGGCATCGAAGACCCTCTCCGCGAAGGCGGCCGCTATGGCAGCGCAGCCCATCGCGCTCGATGCGCCACTTCGCTGGAAGACTGCGACGCTCGACGAACAGAAGATGCTCAGGAACCTCCAGGGCAATATCCTCAAGGGGCACGGCCGCGACCAGACGTGGAACATCTTCTTCGAGTTCGGCCCTGACCAAGCTGCTTCCAAGCGCCTGCTGCGCGAACTCGGCAACTTCCACGTCACTGATGCCTACACGCAGCTCCTGAAGGCAGAGGCCTTCCGCGCCGACCCCGACACAGACGGCGGCACCTTCTGTGCCGCGTTCCTCACCTCGTCCGGTTACGCGGCCATTGGCCTGACGCTGACGCCGCCCCCGCAAAACGCGGCCTTCACAAGCGGCATGAAACAGACCGTCGCCGACCTCAGCGACCCGGACGTCACGGCGTGGGAGGTGCCGTTTCAGGCCACGATCCACGCCATGGTGCTCATCGCCGACGACGACACCGCGCGCGGGTCGGCAGCCACCCGTCACATCCAAGACCTCATTGCCGACGCCGGCGGGACGGTGCACCACGTGCAGGCAGGTAAGGCCATCCGCAACACCTTCGGCAACGGCCTCGAGCACTTTGGCTACGTGGACGGTCGAAGCCAGCCGCTGATGCTCATGGAAGACGTCGAACGCGAGTCGCGCGACGAGGGAATCGCTCACTGGGATCCGACTTCGCCCCTGAACATTGCGCTTGTGCTGGACCCACTGGCCAACGACCCGGCCGCGTTCGGCAGCTTCTTCATCTTTCGCAAGCTCGAACAGGACGTCGCCGGCTTCAAGCTTAAAGAACAACAGTTAGCGGATGCGATGGGGCTGCAGGGCGACGATCGCGAACGAGCAGGGGCCCTCGTGGTCGGCCGGTTCGAGGATGGCACGCCGGTTACGCTCTCGTCCACGGTGCGCAGTGCTCCGCACCCACGCAATGACTTCGACTACACGGCCGATGCAACGGCGTCCCGGTGCCCGTTCCACGCGCACATCCGGAAAACCAACCCCCGCGGCTCGGGCGGGTTCGAGCCTGAGGCACTCGAGCGCGAACATCTCATGCCCCGCCGCGGCATCACCTACGAGGACCTTCCCCGCCTGATCCACCCGGACGGCCTGCCCGAGAGCAGCTCGCTGGCCGAGTTCACCCAACACGTCCTGCCACACTTGCCGACGGCTGGCGTGGGTCTGCTGTTCATGGCCTACAACTCGAAACTCGACAACCAGTTCGTCTTTACCCAGCAGACTTGGGCTAACAACGCCGCGTTCCCACGGACTCATCCGAACAACCCAGCTGCTCCGGGAATTGACGGCGTTATCGGCCAAGGTGCGGCAGGGGACTCCCACGCCTATGGCAACAAGTGGGACGACTTGACCGCCGGGACCACGCCGTTCAACTTCAGCGGCTTCGTCAAGATGAAGGGCGGTGAGTACTTCTTCGCGCCGAGCTTGATGTTTCTGCGGAGCCTTTGACCAGGCGTTCGAAATTCGCGCGGCCGTTGCGCAACCGCGAGCAGCTGATGCCGTACATATGGTCAGAGGGTCAGGCACGCGGGCTTCGGGCTCTGCTGGGGCATCGAGAACGATACAAGCCCTTGAGTTCGCGTTCCGAAGTTACGTCTCACACGGAGTCCTCCCATGTCCATCCGCGACCAGTACGTCCGCGAGGTGTCTTCGCAGTTCGGTTATCTGGCGACTTGGGCACCGAACCTGCCCATCAAGTTAGGGCAGGTCGGCCTCTTGCGCGACCGCGTCTTTCTGCCGCGCACGGACTTGCAGACGTTGGGAGTCACCGCGGGGGTCCCGCTGACCAGCCCGGGGCCGGCAGACATCTCGTTCTCGTCGGCGACCGGCGTCTCGGTGAGCTTCAAAGCGGAGGGTGCTGCCAGCCTGCCGGGATCGAGCATTCCACAAGCCAAGGCCGGCATCACCGTCGAGTTCTCCCGGAAGGCCTCGACATTATTCGAACTGAGCGGCACCACGATCAGCGTCTTTCAGAACATCGAGCAAGTCGGCAATGACATCAAGCGGTTGTACGACGCCGACCGTTCAAAGTGGGACACCGACTGGATCGCGATCGTCGAGGTGGTGGAGGCGAAGTCAGGCACGATTCTGATCTCCAGCGAGGACAACGCCAAGATCGAGTTCAGCATCGGCGCCCAAGTGGACGCCGCCTCGATCAAGCTCTCCGATGCGAATTTGGGTTTGGCCATCAGCTCGTTTCGAAACCTCAGCACGCGCGTCGTGGCCTCCAGCGGCTTGACGCCGCTCTACCGTGCAATTCGGCTCAACAGGGGATTCTTCGGAGACACCGATATCGGTCCCGCTTCGCCCCGCGCGCTGAGCAGGGCCCCCTCGATCCAAGCAGTGGCAGTGGGGAGTCTGTGGCTGCAGCCAAATGATTGATGCGGTGCGTTCGATCCCGCCAGGGTCGCTATCCAGACGCCCGTCAGCCAACGTCACTCTCTCGAAAGGTCATTCCCTTGAAACGTAGCAGCGCGATCGCGCTTCGAGATCAATTCCTCACGGCCCTACGAGGCGTCGGACCACAAGTGCACACCGCAGGGAGTCCGATCCCCGTGCTTCGGATGCTCACGGGCGCGAAGGTCAAATCGTCGGAGAGCACCGGTCGTGACGGGATCGCGTTCGGCGTAGCGTCTCGCCCTCGCAACGACGATTACCGTCTGGCGGTTCGCGTGTTTGCCAAGCCCACCGCGAAGGTCGCTTCTGCCGTCGAAACGCTGCTACGCGACGTGCCGGACAACGAACGTGACGTCGCCTTTGACGTCAAATACGCTCCGCGGCATTCGCTTAAAGCGGGCGACTCCTGTGGGCACTACCAGATCACGGCCGGCACGCTTGGCGGATTCGTTGAGGACGACTCCAACTACTACATCCTGAGCAACAACCATGTCTTGGCCAACAGCAAGTCAGTAGCCAACTCGGCCGCGAAAGTCGGCGACGAGATCTGGGAGCCTGGTCCGCTCGATGTAACGAACGGTCATGCCGTTATCGCGAACTTGTCGCGCTGGTGTGATCTCGACGCGAACGATCGGATGTGCCTCGATGCTGCTGTGGCTGAGTTCAGCCCTGCGGTCACCGAGTTCTATGCGTGGAGCTACGAGGGCATCGGGCAGATGGCTAAGACCCCGATTGCGAATCGATTCTCCACATCGCGTGTCATCAAGCGCGGCCGCAAGACGAAGGTGACCAAGGGGGCAGTGAGCGTCTATAGCCTATCCGGCGTGTCGATCAACTACGGCAGCGTCGCCAAGCCCTACGTCGTCACCTACGACGATCAGATCGAGATTGTCGGCACCCCGGCTTCGAAACCCTTCAGCCAGCCGGGGGATAGCGGCTCATTTATCCTCGACGCGGACTCGCTGAAACCCTATGCTTTGCTCTACGGGGGAGGGCCGGACTCTCAGGGAATCGACCGTACGCTGGCGCATTTTATGCCCGATGTGCTGACCAGGCTGAAGGTGACGATAGTGCAATGATGACAGACGCAGAAATCAAGCGTGCTGAAACAGCAAAGACCAAGCTGATCGAGGCTTACGGTCGGCAGGCTTGGTTCCGTGGGGCTGGCATTGCGCCAAACACACGGTCTAAGTTGAAGCTTCGGCTAAACGTCGCTCCAGAAAAGATAAGGACCATCGCTTCGGCTCTACCCTCGCGTTTCGAGGGGTTCCCGCTGGAAGTGATTGGCATCGAGTATTCAGTGCGACAGACGCGCAAATGAAACCGCGTTGGGTTTCATTTGAGCAGGGGGCCTTGTCTGACTCGTCGCAGCATCGCCATTGCACCCAAGCCTAAAATTGCCAGCATCGCCGGTTCCGGCAGTTCGGCGAATTCTAGGTACTGCCCGCGAGTGCCGCCGCCCGTGAGGACGGCCGTTGACACGTCGGTGGTCGGGTCAAGCCGGTAGAAGCCATCCGCGCGCGAGTACAAAAATTGGCCGTTGTCGAGCTCAAGCACTCCATTGGGCGCCCTGCCTGCAGCCAATCGCTGCTGGAATTGGCCCGCCGAATCGAACAGGTAGACGCCGGACGGCGTGCTCAACCCCGCCACGAGCAATCCGCCGTTCGTCCTTCGCGCCATCTGCTGCGGAGCGTTGATGATGAGGTTCGTCGGCGTCGAGTTCACAAACCCGCCGACATACCCAGCGTCGGTGAATCGGTTGATGCTGTCGGCGTCGAGATCGCTGACCAGCCAGCCAGAGCCGTTGGCCAGCACATCCATGGGGTTCGATCCCGCGCCCGAAGTCGCGATCGAGCCGAGGTTGGTCCCGTCCATCGAGAACTTCACGATCGAAGGGCCCGGTGCCCCGTTGGCCGATCCGAAGTTGCTCACATAGACAGTGTTGTTGATCAACTCCATCCCGCGCACATTGTCGATTGCTCCTCCGATCGTCCCAAGCCACTTGCCGTTGAGCGTGAATCGAAAGATCGAGTCGGCCGCTTGATCGGTCACCCAGATCTCGTCGCCGACGCGCATCGCGTTGCGCGGCGACTGCATGTCGTAGTTCAGCCCCGCACCATCAACGATGAAGTTGGCGTTGACCACCGAGCCGTCAGTGGCGCTGAGCAGCGCCACCCGGGCGTTGATCGAGTCCGCTGCCAGCACGTAGCGGTCCGCCAGACTGCTTCGCGGAATGAACGCACAGCATGCACATGCCAGTACTACGAACCATCGCATGATCTCTCCTTGCCCTGAATGGGCGTCCGGCCGTGCAGATGATGGTCCGCGTCATCCCCAGAAACAAGCTCAATTCAGCATGGCGTCCCGAGCCAAGCCAAGCTACCGTTTCGTCCACGGCAAGCTGGGCAACCGAGCCGCAATTGGGTATTCAGGGACAGATTCAACCCGCGGTCGGGAGTCCGTGGTCAGGCTGGTTCATCGATGAGCCCGGCTCACCTGTTTGGGCGAGCTCACCATAGGTCATCGCGCGCAACGACTCCACGGCCGAAGGGCTGACCCACTTGGCGATCAATGCGCTCCGCGAGTTAACCGACATCTTCTTGTAGAGCCGCTTCACGTGGGAGTGCAGCGTGTTCTTCGAGAGATACAGCCGCTGGCTCATCTCATGCTCACCATGGCCTCCGAGCATCAGCAGCAGCACCTCGCGCTCGCGACGGCTCAACTCCTGAATCTGTTCGAGGAGATGTGCATGGCCGTCGTTCATGCCCGTATCTACGCAGTGAGCACTTCGGCGTTGCGCAGTTGATTGCGATTTTCGGGAATGGATGGCACGCTCGCTGGCGTATACTGCCGCCGAAATGAAGGGTTTTCCGTCAACCGACTGGTCGCAGATCAGCGCGGCTCGAGGCTTTCTTCAAGCGGGCGGGCGCACGGCGTTCTCTCAACTCTTGGAGCGATACCTTCCAGCCCTCAAGTGGCACTTGGTGCGGCAGCACAAGCTCGTCCCCGAGGACGCCGACGATCTGCTCCAGCAGTTCGTCCTCGACAAACTGATCGAGAAGCGTCTCATCGACCACGCAAGCAGAGAGCGCGGGAAGTTTCGTACGTTTCTGCTGTCAGTATTGAACAACTTCTGGATCGACCGTATTCGCCGTGCGGGCATCGCACCGTCGCCGGCCGATCTCAGCCGCGTGGCGGTCGATGAGCAGGCCTGCTCGTTCGATCAGCTCTGGGCGGAGGACATGATCGCCGAAGCGGTCCGCAGGACGCGCACCTACCTCGTCGAAAGTGGGATGGAAGGGCACTGGAAGGTCTTCCACGCCCGAGTGATCTCACCAGCATACGACGCCAGCGTGGCCGTGAGCATTGACGAACTGCTTCACCTCGGCGGATTTGATTCACCACGGCAGGCCAGCAACGCGCTCGCGAACGCCAAGCGGGTGTTCCGCCGGGAACTCGCCCGGCTGCTCGGTACCGATGTAGACCCGCACGAAGAGGTTGTCGCACTCTTGGAAATCCTAGGTCGCCGCGCAACCGGAGGCCGGGTTCCGCGTATGTAGGGGGAAAGATGCAATTCGTTTCAGAACATCCCATCCCGGAACTGGTCAACCCGCAGCCGCTGATCGACCTGCTGCGTGGCGAGGGGGCCATGGACAACATTTGGTCGGACGAAGAACTGCCGTACATCTGGTCGCGTCAATTGAGCGCATCGTTGATCGACGAATTCAAACCGTTCGGGGCCGCCGCAGCGCTGATTGCTCAGACGCTCGGCGAAGCGGCCGATCCGCCCATTCGCACTTTCGAAGACCTCCTGCACCACCGCGCGCCGCCGGTTGAATTGCTCCGTCAGGTGAAGGAGATGGCCAAGCGCGACGCCGTCGATCCTGAATCTTCGTTGCCCAAGCCAATCACGGCAGCGCTCTACCACATCTCGATCCTGCTCGGTCGCTCGGTCTGTCGGGTCTCGATCGCAAGCCTTCCGGACGTGAAGCTTTTCGAAGCCGTACGGTGGCTCTCCCACCAAGGCTGGCTGGATGAGCGCACGGTCGAACTGCTCCGCCATCACACCCGCCGACTCAGTGCGGAACTCCTGCCCAACACGGACGTCCCGCGAAGCGATGACGCGGTCGATTTCGAGTGACCGCCGACCCGTCCAACTTCTGGATGTCGAACGGCCCGGCCGCGATCAACGGATTCGATGAGGTCCGGGCACCGATTCGAGTCGGGCGATACCAGTTGCTGCAGATCGTCGGCCGGGGCGGGATGGGCGTAGTCTTCGAGGCCATTCAAGACGAGCCCGAACGCCGGGTGGCCGTGAAGCTCATGCGCAACGCGGTGCTCACGCCCGAGCAGGTGCGCCGATTCAAGCGCGAATCCGAACTGCTGGGCCAGCTGCATCACCCCAACATTGCCGAGGTGATCGAGGCCGGTACACACGTCGAGGGGCGCATCGAAGTCCCGTACTACGCGATGCAGCTGATCGAGTCGGCCTCGCCGATCACTCAGTACGCCGAGCGACGGCAACTGGCCACGCGGCAACGGGTGGAGTTGTTCGTCCCGGTCTGCCGAGCCGTTCAGCACGCACACGACCACGCGGTCGTGCATCGCGACATCAAGCCGAGCAACGTGCTGGTTGACGGGTTCGGCGTGCCCCGACTGATCGACCTGGGCCTGTCGCGACTGATGAGCGATGCCAGCCGACCGATGACCGCATCGGAGTACCTCATCGGCACGCTTCAGTACATGTCGCCCGAGCAGCTCCTTGGCACGCTCGCGCAACCCAACACGCGGTGGGACGTCTACTCGCTCGGGGTGGTGCTATACGAGCTGCTGCTGAAGCAGCTCCCGTTCAAACTGGCGGACGCGAACCCCTTCGCCGTCGCGCAGGCGATCACGCAGACGAAGGCGACTCCGCCGCGGTCGATCGACGCGTCGCTGCCGCGCGACCTGGAGACGGTGCTGCTCAAGGCGATCCACAAGGACGCCGAGCAGCGATACCGCTCCCCTGGTGATCTGGCGGACGACCTTCAAAGATGGCTCGATGAGAGACCGGTGAAGGCTCGCGGCGATTCTGTCGCGTATCGCCTGCGGGTAACGGCTTCGCGCACCATCGGCCGACATCCCGTGGTCATGGGCGTGTTGATCTGTCTGCTGGCATTCCTCGCGGGCCAACCGTTGCACACGTTCAGCGCTCAGAACGGCCTCTTCGATCGCTGGGCGGCCATGCTCACGCAGTGGCCTGGGCACGCGGGGGACAAACCTTTCCAGCACGTCGTCATTGTAAAGGTGAGCGACGATGCGGCCGCGGTGGCTCGGTCCTCGGGTTTGAAAGACTTCGACCCAACCAAGCCAGGCGGTTCTCGGCCGCTGCACGGGATGGTGATCGATCGGCTCAGCCAGGCTGGCGCGGAGGTCATCGCGGTGGACATGATGTTTCGTAGGCCGACCGCCTACGATGCACCACTGCTGGCCGGCGTGAAAGCAGCGAACGCGCGAGGAACGCAGGTGGTCGTCGGCACGCCCGAGTGGAGGGGCGCGGGACCGCCGCAGATCGTGGACGAACTGACCCGTTCGGCGCAGTTCGGACCCATCCTCGGCCTGTGTGGTCCGGATCGACCCTGGGGAATCGACGTGGCCCGCCTCGGCCCCACGGGTGACGCCGAGCCGACGATGATGACGGGTGCCCTCGCCGCTTGGCACGGAGCGTCGGCTGACGCGCGATTCCAGATTAGCGACGACGGCCACGTCTACGCGATCGAGCCTGCCGGCACGCTTGTGAAGGTCACCCCGTTCAGTGAGGTCGCCATGCCACCGGCCGCCGCCGCGACTCAACCCACGCGGCTCACCGACGACGTGTTCCGCGTTTGGGTGGAGGTGCCCAGCACGACAACGTTAGACGAGGCGACATTGGACGTTCGCGAAGTATTGGCCCTCCCTACGGAAGCACTTCGGTCGCGCGTCGTGGGCAAGGTCGTCGTGTACGGCGATGCCCGCGCCGGCAATGACCGCGTAATCCAGGCACCCGATGGCCGGATGCTCATCGGGTACGTCGCACACGCAATAGGGATCGAGTCTGTCCTGGCGGGCAACACGATCGCGCCGCCGCTACGCCTGTTCGGCGGAGCAGGCTTGGGGGTCACCTTGGAGTCTGCCCTGTGGGCGCTCGGCCCCCTCGTCGCTGTGATGCTGGTTTCGATCACGCCCACCGTGCGGAGAGCGCTGGCCGCTCTGCTGGTCACCACCGGCCTGTTTGTGGCGGCATCGCTTCTCGTCTACCGGGCCAGCGGACTAATCCTGTCTCCGTTCACCGTGCCGCTTCTCTCGACGGCGGCAGGGCTGGCCATGTTGTGCTGCAAGTCTCTCAGGCCCACCCGGAACTGACCGGCGTGGATCTCCATCTTCTCAAGCCTCGGTTCTCGGAAGGAGCCTTCGATGGCGTATGACGCGTTCTATTACACCCATGAATCCAACGGCACGGGCATGATTGCCCTGGCGGGAGTGGGCGGAGCTGAAGTGAAGAGCAACGCCACGCGCGGCACGTGGCCCAAACTCTGGGCGTACACCGAATGGGTGTTTCACCACGGCACCGCACCCCGTCTCAGAACTGCGGGTGTCGTGATCGGAGCGGACCAGTCAGAATATGTCGTGCATCCGATCCGCAACACTCAAAACCAGATCGTGAAGTGGCGCTTCATCATGCTGGAGTCCGCCGGCAGCGGGAAGGTCATGACCTCCAGTGGGACGGTGCTTCAAACGGTGCCGGTCGGCCAGTACTGCGACATCCTTGTCGATTCCAGTGGCAACATGACTTCCACCACCTCGCCCGCAGCATTCGACCCGGAGTCCACCGCCGGCAGCGAAGGGGTCATGGACACCGTGAATGAGGCCCGACAGTCAGAAGGCGTGTGACACCTCGGGTCGCTCGTGCATCCGCTGTTCGAACCGGGCCCGCGATGTGGAGGTGTTGTTTCCTTCACAGTCGTTCGCGGGTTCCGGTTTGATTCCAAGGAGATTCTGTGCCCATCCCCGTGCGCTATAGGCATCCGAGACAAGCCCCTCAGGGTGAGATAGACTCCTCGGCGTCCGCTGAGACAAGGCGCTCAGCGGTCGGCGATGCCCACCCGAACTCGCACATCGACGAAGCGGCCGTCGGACGCCACCCTCATCAAGCGTCTCGCCACGCTCAATCCTGCGCAGGCCCGCGTGTATCGACTTTTGTTGACGGACCGAAGCGAGGCCGAGATAGCGCGTGCGCTGCGACGGCCGTTCAACACCGTTCACAGCCAAGCCAAGACGATCTTTCAGAAGCTGGGCGTGCGGTCCCGCTACGGGCTGCTACTTCATGTTTCAGATCAGCCGAAGATCAAACGATTAACGTCGTGGCTTACACAGCGTGGCGAACAAAGGTGAGAGGGGCCGCTAGCGCAGGGTGCTCTGCAACGGCACCAACCACTTCCTGTTGCGGTGGCGACGCTTCAGGCGCTTGTGCGTGGCAATCTACTGTCAATCTACCCAACGAACGCAACTCGGGCGGCATGTTCAGATGGCTGCTAGCCGGCCGTCGAGTCAACTTCGTCGATCAGGGCGTGAAGCGCTACGTCATGTAGAAGGGGCCCAAGCAGCGGTTCACGGGATTCGAGTTGGAGTGCTGGGCCGAACCCCCAAAAAGCGTTCGGTAACGTAGATCTGATTGCTTGTACGATTCGCATGGTCTGATTGGCCCACTGCTGCGAGCTATTCAGTGCCATGAGTTCATTGGGACCAACACATGAGCGAGTTCGATGACGAAGAGGTTCGGCTCCAGTTGATGTGCGCCGAAGAAGGTGACATTCGGCGGGCCTTCGCGCAGATCGATCGGCACCTGCAGCGGCCAATCTGCGGATGGGTTCGACAGAGTTGCCCAGGTGCCTCGACAGAGGAACTGGACGAGCTTTGGCAAGACGCTCTCATGGAACTGCTGAGACAGGTGCGTGAGGGCAGGTATACGGGGACGAGAAAGGTGTTCTCGGACCTCTGCCAGATCATCAAGACCAACACGATCGATCGGTATCGAAGAAAGAAATCGCGGGATAGGATACTGGATGCGGTCGGGCGAGGGCTGGAAGACACTGAGACCGGCAAGCGCTGGCGGGAAACGTCGGCCGCCGAGCGGCTTGAGATTCAGCGCCTGATCCGGCAGGCCGTGGCTTCGATCCCCGGCCGCAAGCAGCGACTCGTAATGGAAGCGTATGTGGCGAATTTTCCTGAGAGTCACGGCGACCTGCAGAAGTTGCGCGAGTTTACGAGCGCATTATCCGGCACCGAAGAGACTGTCATCACGGTGAAACGGGCGCTGCAGGAAGGCCGGGCGAAGGTCAGGGCCGTGCTGAGCAGCAAAGGCTACAACGTCGACGTAGTCGGAGAAGACGATGAGTGACGAAACCCAGAAGAAGCAGCGTGAAGATCTCGCGCTCGACGCACTCCTCGCCGCGGCCTTCACTCATGACCTTTGCGACGAGGACGCGGCTGAACTGGAACGGTTTAGCGCCGCGCTGACACCCGAAGAGGCGACCTCCCTTGAGTCGGGATCGAAGGACCGGATGGCGAAGCTCTTTGATGGCTCCCCGCCAGCACCAAAAGCCGTCAAGCAGCGGGGCGGGACCCTTGCGACAGCGCTCAACCGCGCGGACGAAAATCAGGAACTGAGCGATGAGGCCAAGCGGGAGATGGAGCGCAAGATCCGAGAGGCCGAGGAGGCGAAGAAAAACAAGCACGAGCAGGAAAATCGTGGGGACCAGAATGATGACGGACGATGAGATTGAGCGTGTGGCCGCCGAGGTCCTCGAAGCCTACGGCCTCGGCGACACTTTTCCTGTCGATCCCTTCCTCATCGCGCAGGAAGAGCAGATCGAGCTGCTTCCAGGCGTCTACGACAACTGCTTCGACGGCCGCATCGAATACCGCCGGGCCGATGATGTCGGCCGCTTCTATCTCTTCTACGCGGAGGAAGAGCCGCCGTTCCGGCCGCCGGGTCGCGTCCGCTTCAGCGTCGCGCACGAATTGGGCCATTTTTATCTGCCGCCACATCGGGAATACCTGCTCTCCGGGGTCTGGCACAACTCGCACTCCGACGCCGATCCTCGCGCCGCCCGTGCCCGCGAGCGCGAGGCAAACCGCTTCGCCAGCGAACTGCTGATGCCGCGCGATGCGTTCATCGATGCGGTCCGCGACCAGCCGGGACGCTTCTGCACGTTGAAGGATCTGAGACGGCTGGCGAACGAAGTCTTCCAGACCTCGATCACGAGCACGGCCCTGCGATACGTTCAACTCAACTGTGAACCCTGCAGCTTGATCGTCGCGGAGAAGGGCAGCGTCATCTGGTCGGCCTGTTCGGACGACCTGATCCGCGGCGGCTTCGGCAAACTGACTCGAGGTCAGGCCGTGCCGCCCCAGTCGGTCACAGCGAAGGCGGTCATCTCGTCGCTCAGCAGCTCCGCGCCGTTCATCGACGGGGCGGTGAACTCCAGCGTCTGGCTCGACGGCAAAAGACAAGCTGCCATGTGGGAGGAGGTCGTTCTGCTCACGACCTTCGGCCGGACGATCACGCTCCTGGCGCCGCAGGACCACAACGACGACGACTAACCACTTCAGAGTTTTCCCTTGGTCCAATTTGCCAAGGGCTGCGAGTTGTCTGCAGGGGCCGATGGTGGCCTTCAGACAGTTTCAGCTCTTGACCAAGGGAAGATCATGGCCGACAACAACAACTCTGGTGGCAACAACCACTTCAAGCTCCACATCGACAACCAGCCCTTCGAGTCTAACGACCCGGTCCTCACTGGCCGGCAGATCTTGACGATCGCGAAGAGGACTCCCGTCGAGGAACACCTCCTCTACCAGCTCAGCGCGGACAACCTGCTCGAAGACATCGGGCTGGAGGAGACGACCGACCTCCGCGAGCCGGGCACCGAGAACTTCATCACGTTCCACAGCGACCGCTCGTATCGCTTCGAGCTAGACAGCCGGCGACAGGACTGGGGCGCGCCGAAGATCACCGAGACCACGCTGCGCCAGTTGGCCGGGGTCGCTGACAAGCCCCAATATCGCGTTTGGCTCGAACGGCGTGGCGAGGAGGACCTCAAGCTTGAGCCGGGCCAGTGGGTCGACCTGACCGGCACCGGCGTCGAGCGCTTTTACACGGGCCGAGACGACACCAATGCGGGCTACGCGTCCCCATCGACGCTCCTTCCGTCGGCGGACCGCCGCTACGTGACGGAGCACCAGCTCGTCACGGAGGACGTGACGGAGAACGGTCAGAAAGGCGTCGTCTTCAAGCAGTACCCGCTGCCGGCCGGCCGCTTCAACGTCGATCGCGCCGACATCCTCGTGGTGCTGCCGGCCGGCTATCCCGACGCCGCCCCCGACATGTTCTTCGCGGACCCGTGGCTCACGCTTCAGGCGACGTCGGCTTATCCGGTGAACGCCGACCAGGCGTTCCAGTTCGCCGGCCGTTCCTGGCAGCGCTGGAGCCGCCACAACGAAGACTGGCGGCCCGGAAGTGACGGCATCCAGACGATGCTGCGCCGCATCGACCGCGCCCTGCGAGGTGACCAGTGATGCGGCACACACTGACCCTGCGGGACGTTCACCACGAGGAGCTGCTCGCGCAGCTCATGCCCGACGACGGCCACGAGCGGGTGGCCTACGTGTTGTGCGGACGGTCCGACGTCGCCCGTGATCCTTGGGATAGCGAGGCCGAACGTCGATATTTGTCGCGCGAGGTGATCGCGATTGATCCCGCACACGTGTTGTCCACGTCCGAAGCGCACGTTCACGCGAAGACCGAGACCTTCGCCCGGCTTCTGCGCCGGGCGCAGGACGAGTCGCTCACGGTGGCCGTCGTCCATTCGCATCCGGCCGGCTATCTCGAGTTCTCGACGATCGACGACGAGAACGAGCCCGCGCTCATCGAGCTGGCTCAGAACCGCAACGGCAGCGCCACTGAGGTGGTGAGCGTCGTGCTGGAGCGGTCCGGCAGGATGTTCGGCCGCGTCTGGAAGAACGTGTCGGAGACGGCCGCGCTGGATCTCGTGCGCGTCATCGGCAGTCGGCTGCAGCTCGACTTCAAGGGGCGTGGCGAGGGCGAGACGCCTGAGACCCTCGCCCGGCAGGCCCTAGCGTTCGGCCAAGCACTGAATGCCGACGTTCAGCAGCTGCGCGTCGGCATCATCGGCTGTGGGGCGACGGGCAGTGCGACCGCCCAGCTGCTCGCGCGGCTGGGCGTGAAGCGAATCCTCGCGATCGACGCCGACGTGGTGGAGAAGACGAACCTGAACCGCCTGCACGGCTCGACCATGCAGGACGTTAGGGACCAGACGCCGAAGATCGACGTCGTGACGCGCGAACTTGATCGCATTGATGTCGGCGTTCGGGTTGCGGGGCGAAAGGATTGGGTGGGTTCTCCCGAACTGCGAGATGCGCTGAAGTCGTGCGACATCATCTTCGGCTGTACTGACGACAACGACGGGCGGCTGCTCCTGAACCGCTTCGCCTACTTCTACCTTATCCCCGTCATCGACATGGGGTTCCAAGTCGACGTCGATGACAAGTCGCCGCCAAGAATACTAGAGGCGGCAGGACGCGTGACAGTGCTGCAGCCCGGGCGGCGATGCCTGCTCTGTCGCCAGATCATCAATCTCAAGGACGCGCACGACGACCAACTCGAACGGCTGAACCTTAACGAGTTTCGCCGCCGGCAGGCCGAGCAGTACGTGCGCGGTGGCGATCGCCGAGATCCATCGGTCGTCACGTTCACGACCGACGTAGCATGCATGGCGGTAGACGAGCTGATTCACCAGCTAACAGGCTACCGATCGATCGGCAGCGTCGCGCATCGCGTCCGAAAGTATGCGCTCGGTGAAGACAAGAAGCCCGGAGTCGGGCAAGAGCGGCCGTGCAGCATTTGCGTGACCACCGAACACTGGGGCCGCGGTGACGTAGAGCCTTTCCTCGACAGGGTGGGATAAGATCATGCGTTCGATCATCCGAAACGTGTTGGTGTTGCTGCGCGTCATCGAGAGACCTGACTTGGTCGGCCGCGTGCAGGCTGATCATCCTTCACCCGAGTCGTTGAAGCCCGGCCTTCTGGTGATCGTAAAGGACGGCCAGATCGAGAAGTGGGTGTGCTTCATGTGCCCAGGCCCTTGCGGGGAGAAGGTGATGCTGCCGCTCTCGCGAAAGCGCAATCCGCACTGGCGAGTTAAGCTTGACTGGCTAAATCGCCCGACGATCGAGCCATCGGTCCATCAGACGAATCAGAGCCGCTGCCACTTCTGGGTACGCGGGGGCAAGATCGTCTGGTGCGATGACTGATCCATCGGAGAGCCCGATGACTTGCGGTAGAGGAGGCCCAATCTCACGGAGAGTCGGGTCATTTTCTCTGAACCACTCGCGTCTCATCCAACGCTGCGTCATTCTTTCGCGGGTCCACGTCCTTGTTGAAAGCACGGGCACCGTCCACGGTTTGCCAGAACACGGCCTTCTTCACGGCCTGCCTGACAAACTCCGAGAGGTCACCTTCTTGGTCGCCGTCGCGTGCCATGTTCCTGCGCACCGCTCGATCGGTTTTCTCGTCAACGTCAATGATCCATTGAGGCATAGGAACCTCACGCCGATCGCGAAAGAACCGGCAGCCGCTTCACGTGCGTCGTGATCTCGACGCCGAGCGCTTCGAGAATGCGACTCGCTCGGTCGACCGTGATGCCGAAATACTCGCTCCGCTCGTCGCGCGACACCTGCGTCTCGTGGACGCCGAGTCGCTCCGCGAGTTCGCGCTGCGTCAGCCCGAGCGCGATGCGCACGCCGATGAGCATCTGGCCCAAGCCCTGCAGGTTCTTCAGCTCGTCGAACTCCCCGCGCTTGAGGCTCTCGTACGCGGCGACCTCTTCCGCGATCTGCGCGGAGAACGTCCGCAGCGGGTCGAGCGCACGGGTGATCTGCGCTTCCTGCAAGCCCTCGGCCGCGAGCTGGCGTTCCTGCTCCTGCAGGAGTCGGCTCTGTTCTTCGACGCGCTTGCGCGATGCCTGATATTCGGTTTCGGTTCGGATCATGATGTTCGACCTCCTACAAGTTTGACGATGCCCTTCGGTTGAAACGCCCGCGACTGCCGGAACGCGGACGGGAACTCTAGCTCGTGCCCGAACGCATCGACGATGCCGACCTTCTGTCCGAAGTGCGGGAACAACTCGACGCGGTACTTGTGCCACATCGGAAGCTGCGGCTTGCCGCCGGCCGGCGATGGCCGACGCGACTGCGGGTCCCATCTCCACACCGGATCAAGCTCGCCGAGTTCGGCCTCCAGCGCGCCGCTGATCAAGAACTCCCGATCGCACACGAAGTAGCCGTCGATGTCGTTCGGGTGCGGCTTCGCCTCGACGAACGAACCGTCGACGAAGATCTCGGTGATGCCGACCTGGTGAAGGTGGCCGGCCATCACGGCGAGGTTCTTCACGAGCTGTGCGCGCCACTCGGCGTCCCACGCCGTGACCTCACGCGTTCCGACCACGAGCGACGACGACGCCAACTCGAACAACGAGAGCGGGTAGTCGCCCGGCGGAAGGAGGCCGTCCTCGGTGAACGGCGGCAAGAGGTCCATGAGTCCAGCGTGACACGACTAGACATTCATGTCAAGCAAAACATTACGGTATGGGCTAAGGTGATAAATTGGGTTGACTCCCCTACCGGTTTGTGATGGTATACACAAAGGACGTTGTGTATAACAACTCATGGGAAGGGGGGCTCTGTGTCGATACCTCCCTCCGGCGTCCCAAGTTCTGGAGGTGGCATGGGTTCGGAGATCATTTCTGTTGAAGTTCACTCGGTCGATCGGTCCGGCGCGGGTCGCGTGCCCGCACTTCCCGACCTCGTCCTCGAAGCTGGAGCGAACGCCCGCTTCGCCTGGGAGGAGTTCTTCGACGGCGAGCTGGAGAACGCCAACACCCGCCGGAACTACTCGTACGCCGTCCGCGGCATCCTCGACCAGGCCCACCAGTTCGGGATCTCGCTGCAGCAGATCACCCCGAAGTTCGTCCGCGGCTACCTGCAGAACCTCAAGGACCAGGACGGCAACCGTGTCGCTGCCTCCACGGAAAAGGTCTATCTCGCCGGCATCCGGCGGTTCTTCGACATCTGCGTCACCCGGCACGCGATCGCCCTGAACCCGGCCGCCTCCGTCCGGGGCCGGCGGCACCGCAAGCTCGAAGGCTCGACGCCGGAGATCGCCGTCAAGCAGGCCAAGCAGCTCCTGGCATCGATCGACACTTCCACCCTCATCGGCAAGCGCGACCTGGCGATCCTCGCCACGCTCATCTACACGGGTGCCCGCGTCGGCGCGGTCTCGACGCTGCGGCTGGAGGACTTCGTGAATCTCGGCGACCAGTACGTCCTTCGCTTCGCCGAGAAAGGCGGGAAGGAACGCCGCATCCCCGTGCGGCACGACCTACAGCAGATGATCCTCGATTACCTCGACGCGGCCGGGCTCGGGGTCGGCGGCGTCAACGCGGCCAGCGCCAAGCCGCACACGCCCCTCTTCCGCGCGGCGACGCAGGAGCGTCACGCCTCGCGCTCGCTCACCGGCAACGGCGTCTCGCGTATCGTCATCAGCAAGATGCTCAAACGGCGGTTGAAGGGCGCAGAACTTCCCCTGCTGTTCTCGCCCCACTCCTGCCGGGTGACGGTGGCAACGGACCTGCTCAACCAGGGCGTGCCGCTGGAGGACGTGCAGAACCTGCTGGGGCATGCCGATCCGCGGACGACGCGGATCTACGATCGGCGGCAGCATCAGGTCACGCGAAACATCGTGGAGCGAATCTCCGTCTAACCCCATAAACAACCGACATGCTTACTCCAGCGGACAACATCATGGACGATCTCGCGTTCAAGTCCCAGGTACACAAGTGGGCGATCGAGTGCATTGCCCGCTCGCCGCTGCGCAACGACCTGATTCTCCACGGCGGTTCGGTGTTTTCATACTGCTTTGACAGCGGCCGCGTGCCGAAGGATGTAGACTTTAGGCTCGCCAGTCATGTACACAACTCGCTTGCTAGCGGAGACGACGGTTCAAGCTATGCAGTGATGATCGGTGACGTTCTTTCGGAGTACATGCCACGCGTGTGCCCGATATGGATGTCCCGTTCAGATAGCATTCGACGCATGCTTCATGTCGACTTGTTCACTCCTTTACGCGACGAGCAAGGCGTGATCGATATGCAGTTGTTTCCAGCATGCAGCGTCCGGATCGAAGGCTTAGAATTGGCAATGGCCAACAAACTCTATTTGCTCGCGGGTCTAGGATCCCGCGTAGCTTCTGCCACTGATTTATTTGATGTCGCGAGTACGTTTCACAGATGTTGTGTTCAACACGAACAGATTTGCCGGATCATCACGCTGATGACTCGGCGCAGGCACCGCGAGGCCCGGATTCGGTCCATCACTCCCACTATCTGTCTTAGCGATCTTGCCATCGACATCACCGAGAGCGCTCTCAGCAGCTTCGGATCGTTGACACTCTCTATACCTCCCACCTGCTGGATCGATCAAGCCACTGCGATCGAATTAGTGGTCAGTGCATTTGATATCTTGCAACGCGTGTACTCGCCTAATCTCTAACAATCCGCGTATAGAACATTCCGCCACATACTACTGTTGTTCGTCCGGGCGCTCAGTCGTTATCGCAGCGTTTAGCAGGAAAAGACTTATTTGGATCGCGTTCCCAATCTGCAGCGGATACACTATCGACATAATACACGCGTCTTGCCCAGAACTCCGGCGGTCCACTGTGATAAATGGGGGCATCGAATCGGGCAAAATTCTGACCTCGCCAGTGTTTATTCACACGCGCAAGAGCTTCTTCCTCGGTAATGTCAAAAACTGACATCATGATCTCGACAACATCATCACAAAAATGTCGAGAATCCTGATCGACGGCAAATTCGTATATCCTCATTAGTTTACCCCTCTTTGTAGAACGGTTGTTGCTTTTGATGTGAGCCACGCGGTCTGCTGACCGCCCGGTACCAACGGCAGAGATTGACCAAGAAGACCTTTTGCCATGGGACCACTAACAGTGTCGAATCCGCCAGCGTATGGAGACAGTCCTGAGAACCCTCTGTTCGCCCGCACGAATGCGCCCCATCCTGGCCCTGCTGACTCGAACACTGCATTGTTCAGCTGTCCGAACCGCACGTTCGACACCCGGAACTGCATAACCTCCGCATTTGCTCCAAATTTGGCCGCGGCCAGATCGGCAGCCTGAGCGTAATCTGTAGTGGTGTAGAATCCATTACCGAAATCCGTTCTGCCCTTAAACGAGTTTGTACCAGCCTTGGACAGATCAATTCCATTGCTCCTGATCGATGCGGCTGCATCTACTGACGTTCCGTGGTACACCGTAAACGCCGAGTCGAGTTTTCCAGTGACTAGCACTGGATCGTATGCGGCCCTTAGTCCAGCTGCGCTAAATGCCAGCTTGCTTACACCACCCGACGCTCGCTCGGCGCGCTCCCAGCCATTCAATTCTCGTGCTGTTGTTATATCAACCCCTACCCAGGCTTCTCCGATGTCTTTTGCACCGACGGCACTGCTCACCATATATGATGTACCTTTCAATGCTGCTGTCCAGTTAGAGTCTCCGTCACGCACCATCCCTGCGGCCATGAACGCAGACGTGCTGTCTACTGCACCCGAATACATCTCTGCACCTAGGCCAAGAGGATCCGTGTTTACCCGATACACAAACTTCCCCAAGCCCCATATCTGGCTACCCGCGTTGGAGGCGAACCCTTTTACGAAGCCCACTACCCGGTAATCCGCACCTGTCAACATCTGCCAGCGCTCCCATGATTCGCGGTTAGCCGTGTTCGCCGCGATGATGGCCTGCCCTTCCGGAGAGTTGGTCGTGAGGCCATTGATCGCGTGATCTCTCAACCACGTACCTACCTCTGAAGACGCATACATCTGCATCTGCGCTGCAACATAGTGATTGGCATTGACATATCGAGCGCGATCTTGTGCGGGCAAGTTGTCCCACGCGTTGTAGTACCCGTCGGCTGAATTGACCGCGTCAACGAATGCTCTTGAGTTGGCTACGGAATCGATCGGCAAGGGGACGTTCGACGACTGCGAGGCTTCGATGAACCGTCGACCACCTGCGGACAATCCGGGGTTGCTGGTTTGGCCAGAACCAAAACTGACGGCCATACCCGAAGGGTCGTTGAGGTTCACCGGGTTGTTGAACACGTAGGCCGAGACATTCGTTCCCTGTCGGATTGGGTCATCGGAAATGAACTTGCCGGTCGAGGCGTCATAGTACCTTGCCTTGTAAAACCACATGCCGCTCTCGACGTCTCGCTGCTGGCCGGTGAATCCGAACCGGCGTAGTGAGGACGTGCCGAAGGTCAAGTTTCCGAACGCGTCGTACTCCACGCTCGCGCGAGTCGCGTTCAAGGCATCCGACCAAGAGCCGTTCTGCGAGTAGACCGCGCGGATGCTTCCCTGCTGGTCCTTGGCAAACCAGCGAACCTTGTCGACCTGTCGGCCGCTGACCGTGATCTGAGATGTCGGGTCATCTTCGGCCAGAACGTCATCGACGCCCGCGCCGAAGAAGTAGCGCGAGCGAAGTTGCCCGGCACCGTCTGTCGCACGGACCATATTCGACCCGTCGAGGCTGTAGAGCTCGCGGTCGAAGTTGGCGTTGCCATCTCCGTCGCCGTCCACGCTCTTGCTGATCCGGCGATTGAGCACGTCGTAGCCGTAGCGGATCACCTGCAGGCGAGTATCTGACGACTCCGCAGTGGCGTTGGCGTACTTCACGATTCCGATGAGCCGGTCACGGCCATCGAAGCTGTATCGCCAGATGGTGCCGCCCGTCTTCGCCGTCTTGCGGTACAGGTTGCCTACGTTGTCGTAATCGTAGGTGAACTGGCTGTCCTCCTTCAGGCGGTTGCCGGCACCGGTCGCGTTCGAGACCACGCGCGGCCCCGAGGTGCGATTGTAGTTGTCGTCGGTGCCGTAGGAGGTGCCGGTGTCGTTGGTCAACTGGTCGTCGGCCCCGTACCCGAACCGCCGTTCCTCCTGGCCTGACGCGTTCAAGGTCCCGCGGTCCTCCGCAGTGATGCGACCCCGATCGTCTCGCTTGTAAGTCAGGTTGTCAGCCTGTGTTGGTGCGACAATCCCGTTCAACACGCCGTTGTTGTCATAGGCGTACGAGAAATTCATCGCCTTTTTGTCAGTTCGCGACGCGCCGAACTGCGTCAGGATGCGTTGGCTCACCTCGCCGCCCTGGTTCGTGACGTAGGTGACCACCTTCTTGGCGGTCGATGTACCGCTGCCGCCCGTCTGTGTGATCTCGCGGACGTGCCCGAGCGCGTCGTAGGCATACCAGAGCGTCGAATCGAGCTGCGAAGCACTCGTCAGACCACCGGCACGGTAAGCCTGCGTGTTGTCCAGCGTCCCGTCCGTGTTGTACTGGCGGGCCACGCCGCCGCGGGTCGAGGTCCAGCTCGATGGTGACGCTGTCGGGTTACTGAGCCCTTGCCATTCCTTCGTCACATGGCCCAGCACGTCGTACTGGTAGCCGATGTTGGGGTTCCGCTCGGGCTCGGTTACGTCGTCGTTGAACGATCCGAACGACAGGTCGACGATCGTCAGCACGCGATCGGCGTTATCGTAGGTGTAGGAGAAGTTGGACGCAGACCGAATCCAACCCGTGGGGATGCTGGCACCCGAACTGTTGTTGACCGTGATGTTCCACTGCTCGCTCGACCGGCGATTACGCGGGTCGTAGCCGTACGAGATCGTCAGCGGGTCACCATTGGTGCCGCCGGGGATACCGCCACGGTTCTGCTGGCGAACGGTGATGAGGTTGTCGTTGTCGTCGTACTCACGGTGGATGACGAACGTCTGGGTGGCAGCAGTTGCCCGATGCGACGAAGAGTCGATCGAGCCGAGGCCGTACACGGTGCGCGACGTGTCGGTCAGGCGGCCCAAGACGTCATACGTGTGCGACGTCACATTGCCGGCTGGGTCTGTCTCGACGCGAACCGTGTTGTCCGGGTAGTAGAAGTAGCTCTGCCCGCCGGATCGGAGCGCTGAGCCAGACGTGTTCACCTGCTTCTGCGTCACGACGCGATTGCGGCCGTCGTAGTCCGTGTGCGACCGCGCGGCGGTCGACAGCGGCGCGAACACGTCGGTCTGATTGCCGGCCTTGTCGTACTTGAACTCGGTCCAACTCGCGTTACGACCGCCCGTGCCATCCGGGTCGTTCTGCTCGACCCGCTTCACTTCGCCGAAGGGGGTGTAGGTTGTCGTGGCGATTCGCGTGGACGTCGCGGCATCGGTTAGCGCTTCACGAACGGCGTACGTCTTGCCAACCACCTTCTCGCCGAACCAGTTGTACTGGGTTGCGGAGATCTGATCTGCGGACGTCGGGTCCACGTTGTAGTTGTCCGACGCGAACGTGGCCGTTGCTCGACCCGCGTTGTCGAATGCGAAGCGCGAGTAGACCCACTCGCCCTTGGCACGACTGTGCAGAGAGGCGACTTGCACGGCGTCGCCGTGCGCGTACTTCGTCTGGGCGTGCGAGAGAACGGTTCCCTGAGGTACGACAGCGTTCTCGCCCGCGAGCTGCACGACCGCGATCGGACGCTGCAGCACGTCGTAATAACTGACTCCGACCAATCCTGCGTCGGCCTCATTGCTGCTCGGCGCGGTCGTCCGCATCACGTTGCCCGCGACGTCGTAGACCGTCCTGTAGTTAGCGACCTTGCCGTTGACCTCTGGGAGCGTCTTGCGAACGAGCCGACCGAGATCGTCGTACGCGAAACTGGTCACGTAGTTGCGGCCGTCGATGACCTTCGTCACCTCGCCGGTCGCCGACCGAAACTCTCGGGTTGAGCTCTCGACGTTGGCACCGTTCATCCGACTGGTGGTCGTCTTCAGCGCCACGTCGTCGTAGTCGTAGTGGACGTGCCCGACCGTTTGGTTAGCGTGAACCGTCGACTTGCTGCCCCACACCGATCGAACGTCCTTGGGCCGCCCACCGGCGTCGTAGGTGGTCCAGACGTAGTCCGCTTCGGCACGCGAGTTCTGCGTCGCGCTGCCCGACACGGGAACGAGCGGCTGGTACTGCTTCGACACCCGGCCCGCCTTGTCGTACTCGGTCCACGACGTGAAATCCACGCTCGACGATGCACCCGCCGTGGCGGCGTTGTACCAGGCGTCGTAGTCGGCAAAACTCGCAGCGGCCCGCGGGTCACTTTGAGCGACGACTCGACCAGCCCGGTCATAGGCCACACGGCTCATGCGATCGTCCGCGGTCGTGGCCCCGCGCTGCGTCACCTCGGTCGCCCTGCCGCTCGGGTCGTAGCCCGTGACGGTGATCCGGCGCGGCACGCGCCCTTTCACGTTTGCGACCGTGAACCGGTTGAAATTCAGGAACCGGCCCCAGGACACGTTCTCACGGCTCATGTCGAACGAGGTCACGCTGTCCGGGTTGCCGTCCGGATTGAAGTGGGTGACGACGAATTGTCCCGTGTTCGACCGGAGGTCAATGACCCGTCCCAACGCATCACGACCGTACTTGGTCGTCCTCCAGGCGGACGTGGCGATGGTGCCATCCTCGTTCGCACCGTACCAGTCCACCTGCGTCGGCTCACCGAAAGAGTTGTACGTGGTGACGGTCCGCTGCTTAGCAGGATCCGTGACGACCGCCGCATAGCCGAATTCATCGAAGCTCGTCTCCGCAACCGACTCCGGGCCAGAACCGTACCGGTTCTTTCCGATGTCGCTCGCCTGAGGCGGCTGCTGTTGCTGCTGCGTCACGTCGGTGGCATAGACCTTGCGCGGGGAGGAGATGCGCACGACCTGCCCCGCCCCGTCGAACATGCTTCGGGCGTATCCGCCCTGGAGGGCAAGCGTTGCCGTGGTCCGGTTGCGCGCATCGATCACATAGCGAACCTCGCGGGCCGCATCGGCTTCGCGGGGGTTGCCGACCGCCCAGGTGCGCGAGACCACCAGATTGCCGAAGGCATCATAGCTGCTGGTCGACTTGAAGACCTGATTGCCGTTCACCACACGCACGACCTGGGTCGGCCTTCCGCCGAGGTCGTAACTGGTGGTCGTGTAGTGCCCGAGCGGGTCGCGCGCCCGCACCATCAGTTCGTCCAAATAGCGATACTCGGATTGCAGCCGCAACCCGTTCGCATCGACGATCTCGATTCGCTTGCGGCCCAGTTGATCGTAGGCGTACGACACAGAGTCGCCTTCGCCGTTCACGTACCCCTTGGGGTTGCCGAACGTGTCGTAGGTGTAGGTGCCGACCGTCGTCAATGAGGTGTCCGAATAGCGGTGGTATCGCTTCTCGAACGCCAGGTTGCCGTTTGACGGGTTGTACTCGTAGAACGTCGTGTAACGCAGCTTGCGCGTGTTCGACGCGCCGTTGACATTGCCGTTGGGCAGACGCTTGGTCTCGATCTGTCCATACGGCGTGTAGGTAAACGAGGTGATGTTACCCGCGGGATCTTGGACGGTGGCGACGTTCCCGGTCCCCGAGTAGTAGGTTTGGACGCTCGACCGCGTTCCATTGACGGTCACGGTGCCGACCGCGTCTCGCCGGCCGTTCGCCTGGGCTGGATCGACGTAAGAGGTCTCCGTCAGCACGCCATGCGGCGTTGTCGACTGCCAGTAGTCGTACGACCGAGACAACTGCCACGTCACGTTCCCTGCGCCGACCTTCCGCTCCTTGTTGCGCCCGAGATCGAAGCGGCCGTACCGAAACGCGGTCGTCAAGTTGTTCTCATCCGTGATGGAGCGGATGAGGAACTTGCGTTGATCGCCTGAGCCTTGCGGCCCATAGCGAACCCAGGTCTGGTCCACGCGGCTTCGATCGTCGTTGATGGTCCGCGTGACGAGCGTGTCGCTGTTGTACTCGACCGTCTTCGAGTTGCCGTTCTGGTCGATGTGCTCGACGTCGTGGACGTAAGGCGACCCACCCCCGTCGAAGAGCGCCGAGGTGAACAGGTTGTACCGGAAATACTCCGTGCCCTTCACCACCGACGTGGGGTCGGCGTCGGTCCCCGAATACTCCGTCGTGCTGAAGGCGCGGCCGTTGGCGTAGTACGAGAACCCGTGCGCAGCGCGCACGCGCGCGCCGTCCTTCCTCACGATCGTCTTGAGCAACCCGCTCCGCCGGTCGCTCGCGCTGTCGATGTAGTCGTACGTCGTCGTTAACCGACTTCCCGTCGCATCGGTAGAGAGCTTGGCTTCGTGTGAGGTGTACAGCCGCAGGTACAGGGTCGAGCCGCCCGACGCTGCCGTGTTCAGTTCGTACTTCCACACGCGGCCGAGGAAGTCGCTGAGCGTCAGTTTGCGCGCCGTCACGTTGCCACCGGTCCCGGTATCGGTCCAGGCGAGCTCTAGGATCGGCTTAGCTGACGGCTGGCCAGACTGAGCGTCAATCCGGTAGACGCTGTTTAACAGCTTCGAACGGCCGGCGTACCGCACCTCGACGCCGTTCCCGATGCGATCGACCACCCGATGCAGTCGCCCCCACACGTCGAAGGTGCGCTGTGATCCATCCTTATCGACGTACTTGTACCCATTTCCATCCGATGTGAACGTGCCGAACACGCCCGACGGGTTCTCCCATGTCTGCGTTGTGCTGTTCAGACGGAAACGATACTGCTCGCCCTTTGAGGAGACCCACAGGGCGACATCACCATCACGATTGACGCGATCGCCGTACGAGAAGAGCCAACCTTTCCCGAACCCGTAGTCGTCCGTGATGGACGAGTCGTAATGACGTTCGAACGGCACGGACATGCCTGGAAGCGGCACGGTAAAGTCGTGCTCGTCGTGGTAGACCGCCCCACTGATCATGTTCACTGGATCGCCGAGCACGCCGCCCCCGAGCGCGCTCAAGTTCACCGCATCCGATTGCGGGAAGTAGAATTGGCTCTGCAAGCTTCCCGTTGGCGACAGGATGTTGAAGTTATTGAAGTTGTTGTTGGCGTTCGCGTACCGCGTCAGACCTCCGTGATAGCTCCCGTACGCATCGAATACGAGTGACCCGATTCCTGTGATGCGGTACTTCCCTGGGCTTTGCGGGTCATAAGGACCAGCGTATCGTCGTTCCTGAGCCACCGTTGACCGACCGTTCATGTTGGCGATCTGCCGGTTCGGTACAATGTATACCAACCCGCTGTCATCATCTCTAGCCTTCCCAAGCTCAGTTGACATGTCAAATATGGTTCTTGCTGCCGTAATGTCCAGCGAGTTGGCAGGCCAGCCAAGCTCAGGAAGATGGTCCTTGAACAAATTGGTTAAGAGTAGCGGAGCGCTCGTTGCGCCCGTGACATCGTGTCCTTTCGGCACTAGAATACCGTCCACAGAATCGTGGACGTTTGGCATAAACTCGTAGACAGCCGGAGCCTGCGTATCTGTCATGAACGACTGAAACACTTTGGTCGTCGAATAGGCCTCTATGTTCGTCATTCGCTCAATAGTGTCTGATTCGAGCCAGCTTCGCTGAGTAGCGTAAACGATCGATGCCTCATTCGATCGAGTAAAATCTTGTATTGGAGCAGCGAGTGTTGACCCGGGCAATAGGTGGTCGTCCAGCGATACAAAAATCGGAAGTCTGCCGCCCTTTATGTCCGTATAGATCGTGGCGCTGCCCCCGGACGGTAAAAAGTCCGATGCCTCCCTCTTGCTGAACTTTGGGTCATAGAAAATGTACGGATTAATGAGACCTGACGTCGCGTCGGATCGAACGATGGCCCCAGCCTCTGTAGAGACGCCCGTGATCAAGCCGAGACCGACACTGTGGCCCCACGAGAACGAAGTATTCGTGTAGCCCGCTAGCGCTTCGGCAGCCACATCTGCCTGAGAAACAAAGTCCATTGCCATTACGCTGAGCAACTTCGCCTGATAGCTCTGCTGCAGCGCAGTTTCCGAGATCGACACTGCACTCGCTTGAGCATTGGCGCGCTCTTGAACGCGTGCGACGTCACCGCGTGACACTTGCTGCGAATCCACCATCAAGGCAACAGGATCGCCCAACGTTCGATACCAAAACACTCGGTCGGTTTCCACATTGCGCCACTTGTGCCACACCCTCGCTGAAACCTTAATCTTTGAATCCGCGACCTTAACGGGCCAACTCTTTACGAACAAGTCCTGTGCCTTACCTGTCGCGAGATCTCTTGCCATTGTCTCGCCCACATAGAGGTGTGCGACGAGAAACTGCTGAGGCTCCAATTTCCAAGTCGGGTTGATCGATCCTTGCAGCTTGTATGTAAAACGATCCTCAATTGTATAGCGAATCGTCAATGGTTCGCTACCAATATCGGGAAGCAGCATCGTCACCATTGGTGTCGTTGCATTCGATAGCTGCCTACCAGAGCCATTGTAGCTAACATCTTGAGCGACGCCGTCACCGGCGATCTGCACCTCGACGTGATATGCGTTGTCGATACTCTGCGCGTCAAAATCTACGACGGTTGTCGTCGCTGGGCGGGTGTACACCTCACTCGGATCTTGATCCCCCAGATTCGGTAGCGCGTCGAAGCTTCGCGTCTTGACGGGCCCCAGGTAGGCCAGATCTGCTAACGAAGTGTGACCGGACATTCCATTCGAGCCCGTATCACGCTGGATGTACCGGCCGAGTTGCGACTCGAAATACTCCAGAGGGTTCTCGCGTGTCTGCTTCCAGAATCCCGGCATACCGGTCTGATCATTCGGATCGGGCAACTCATGGAATTGGGCGCTCGGGTCGACTCCTAGGCCCCCATGCCACGTACGTATCTCGCGGAACTTCCACGACGGATCGATCTCGATCGGCGTGTCAATCCAACCTGGTATCGTCACGCGCAGCCAGACATGTGTCCACCCCATCGTAATTGGGACGCCGGTGTCGGTACGACGTGCGTTTACCCTATCTTCTTCTTCAAAGGATAGGAGATCTCGAGCGGCTGTCCCGTCGGCACCTGGGCCAAGGCCAAGCCATTTCTTCACTAATTCGATCGGAGCACTGACATGACCCAACACTAGCTCGATGTTCGCCCCACCGGAGTGATCGATCACATTGTCCAACTCGCGCTTGGCTAACACTGCGATGTCCCATGCGTTGCCTGCACGCGTGGCCTTTGTCGCGTCCGGCCCTTTCTTGTAGCCGGTATACGGGGAGAAGGCGATATTGTTGTAGACCCACTCGAAGGCGCTAATGATCTGCCGCTTCTTTGCGGTGGACACCGAAGGAGTTCCCGGCGTCACGACCGAACTCGGCGGTGGCGGCGCGTACGTCAACGTGATCGGCTCCGCAGCGTATGTTGTTTCACCATCACTGGTGCTCGCTGACACAACGATCTGGTACACCCGCGGGTTGCCGTCGATCGCCAAGGCAAACTGATGTGTGACGGTGAACTGGGTGTTGCCCGTTTGCGCTTGCGACACCACTTCTGGCTCGTTCCCGTCGCCCCAGTCGATTGTCCACGTCAGCGCTGTCGAAGGCGTCGTGTCGATGCGGCGAAGCTCCACCGTGTAGCTCGGCGACACGATGACATTGGCACCGACGACCTCAATGCGCGGGAGCTTCGGCGTCACCGACACGCTTGCCGTCTTCGTCGATTCCGCCTGTTCCGAGTACGCACTAATCGCGAACGTGCGCGGAATCGCCGCTCCGGACGGGTCGGTCTGGTAGTCCGACTGACCTGGCCCGATGTCGTCCAATCGCACGCTGTCGGCGTCTGCTGGCAGCGTGCGGATGAGCGTAAACTGGCCTTGCGCATTCACTTCGTAGAGCCGGAATCCCTGCTCGTTGGCAGACGCGTCGATCCACGTTAGCGTCACCGTACCGTCGTTTTCGACAGACGCGACGAGGTTCGTCGGCGCTGCGACACTTCGGGCTGCGTAGACCACATCGCTCGGCTGAGCATCACCGTACCCGTTGCGCGCGATCACCCGGTACGCGTAGGTGTGGCCCAGTTCGATTCCAGTATCGTCGTAAGTCGCCGCGTCGAGGTTGGCGACCCGGGTAGTCCATGGCCCTCCCTGATCGCTACGTTGCACGTCGTACGTGCTGACGTTCGCCCCCTGATAGGTCCACGTCACCCGCACCACGGACAGGGCGCCAATGTAACTGGCCGCAACGTCGGCCGCCGGCGAGGGCACCTGGCCTGCCAAGTCCGTTCGAACGGCCAGCACCAACGGTGCTGCCGATACCGTATTGCCAGCCGCAACGAGCGTCGTCAGCCGAACCGTATAGGCTTGGTTGGCAACGAGCCCTGTGAGCGGGTAGGTGGTCGCATCGGGTCCGAGATTGACGACCGTGGTGAACGAAGTGCCGCCATCGCTGGACAGCTCGATCCGGTAGCCCGTCTCCAGTTGACTGTTGTCGTTCCAACTCAACGCGAGCGATGTCGGGCCCGTCGATGCGGCGGCGAGGTCCGAGGCCGAGGCGATCGGCGTAGAAATCAGCGCAACGTTGCTCGGGCTGGCCGACGTCGCACCGTTCACGGCGACGACGCGATAGCGGAGCGACGCCCCCTCCGGCGCGGTCAAGTCGACGAACTCCGTCGATGATTGAAGGTCGTCCGCGATCGTCGACCACGTGACGCCATCCGTCGAACGTTGTACGCGCGTGACGGCGGTCAACGCACTGCCCGTCGTCCAGCCGAGTGTGACGAGCCCGTCGGCGTTGAGACTTGCGGCCAGGTTCGAGTGAGACGCCGGCACCAGGGTCACGTCCACGCCGGCGGATGCGAACGTCGCACCGTTGCGTACGAGACTGAACTGGACGCTGCTCGCCCCGACACCGGCCACGAAGGTGTGGCTGAGCGTCAACGCACCGGAACCAGACAAGTCAGATCGAAGGTGTTGGACGGGATCGCTTCCGTCGCCCCAATCGACGATGAACTGAGCATCAGTGTCGTTCGTGGGAACTCCGGCGACGCTGAACGTAAAGCTGCCTGCGGCTCCCTCGGCGATGCTTGCGCTGTTCTGCGTGACGGCAACGGTCGGTGCCGCAGGACCCGCAAGTTGGAACGTGACGGGCGCGGTCGTGATGCGCCCCACCGTGGCCGTCACCTGATAGTCCCGCGAACCGTAGGCGAACGAGTGGGTCGCCGTCGTCTGGCTGATGGGCAGCACGTCGTCGGTGCCGTCGTCCCAATGCACCACCCAGTCGCTCAAACCGCTCGTGTCCGAAACGGTCAGCGTGACGGTTGCGTTGTACGGTGCCGTCCCGGTCGCACCCCCACTGAGCGTAGCAGTTCGCACTGCTCCCGTGGTCACCACTGCATCCGAGACACTGAACGGCGACACCCATGAGGCGCTGCCCGCCGCGGCAACTCGATATCGGTACGTCGTGCTGGCGATCAACTGTCCGTCGATGAACTCGAACCGCCCCGCCCCATCGGCCACGTCGTTGGTCGCGGGCTGGCCGATCGTCGTCCACGTCGATCCGTCGATGCTCCGTTGAACGACGAACCCGGTGATCGACGCGACGGCACCCTCGGGATACGTCCACCCGACGTGTACCGCGTCCGAGCCTTCTGCCGTGGCCGCAAGATCATCCGGCACCGCGAGCGTCGCGTCGATCGTCTGCATCGCCGGTGCCGAACTCTGCTGGGAGGTGAACGCCGACACGCGGTAGAGGTACCGCTCGGCCGCCGAGACGTTCGTGTCGGTGGCGCTGGAAGCGTTGGCCGCGGTCGTCGCAATGCGAATCCAGTTGTCCGGATCGGTGGGGTCGGTGCCCTCGGTAAGTCGGTCGATCGCAAAGCCAGTCTCGTTCGCCGAGCGATCCTTCCATGTCAGGGAGAGATTGCCGTTGCCCAGAGAGCGGACGGCAAAGCTCTCAGGCATCGGCAACACCGTAATCGCCGACTGGCGGTTCGACGTGTACGAGTACTGCGTCGCACTGTTGACGGTGCGGTAGCTGCGAATTCGATACCAGTACCGCTTGCCCTCGTTCAGTCCCTCGTCGAGGTACGACCGCACATCTCGCCCCACGCGCGCGACGACGCTGAAATCGTTCCCGTTGACGCTTCGGAAGACGTCGAAGCCCTCGTAGTCCCCCGCCGCGGCCGTGGGCGACTCCCAACTTACAGCGATCGAGTGGTAGGTGTCGGCACCCTCGCCCACCGGAAGGTTGGCCACGAGTTCGCCGGGACTATCCGGCGGGGCGAGCAGCGACGTGTTGTAGCGCGCGGCGAGGTACAGCAGGTCATCGAAATTGACCAATGTGTCGTAGGTGATGTCGCCCTGCGAGTACAGCAGCCCCGACTGGTTGTAGTTCTGCGCTACCGCCAAAAGGTCGCTGAAGTTGACGAACGTGTCGTTGTTGACGTCCGCGATCAGGAAGTGCGCCTTGGCGACGACTTCATTACCCGGTGCAGAAGTCGAGCCGATGTATTGCCCCGCGCTGTTGTGGAGCTTCCCTTCGTGAATCACCAGCTCGTAGTACCCTTCCGACCACACGCCCGAAGGTCCGTACCAGTTGGCCGGCGGTGCAACCGACGCCGAGGCATAGACGAAGCGTCCGTCAGCGCTGAGCTGCAGATTGGTGAGCGGGATGCTCACGCCAGACGGGATCATGCGCAACTCGCCGTCGGCTGCGCTCAGTCCTCCCAACGCCGTTACGGGTTGGTCGAACCAAACGGCGATCTGGTGGGGAAGGTGGTCGACGTCGATCCGGCTGTCGAGCACGGCGGGTGGACCCGATGGGGTCGTGATCGTGGTGGAAACCGGTCGAGAGACCCCGTCATCGCTGATCGCGCGGACGATGAACGTGTACGACTGCAACGCGTTGAGCCGCTGGACGACCAGCGTGTTCTCGCCGTTGGAATTGGCGATGTCCGACGCGTCCAATTCTTCCCAGCCGCCGGCGGGATTGGACTTCAAGACTTCGTATCGCCCACCCGTATTCCCGTTGTCGGCCCAATGCAGGGTCGCCTCGTTGTGAGCGACGCCCGTCACGGAAATGCCCCCGGGCGTCGGCAGCGCGTTGCCAGACACCGCCGACTTCACCGCCGAGAACCCCGAGCGCTCGATCGCCGACTCGTTCGAGCCGAGCTTGGCGCGGATGCGGTAGTAGTAGTTCGTGCCGGGATCCCACTCATCGACAAAGCTGGTCTCGCCCGGCGCGGTCTCGGCCCACGTCTCGAAGTTTTTTCCGTCCGTGCAGGCCTGGATGACATAGCCGTTGTCGTAGGGGCAATCATCGACCCATTGGAGTTCCCGTTTGCCATCGGGACGGAACCACACGCTCAGCGTGCTCCCGTATTTCCGGAGTCGACGCATGGAGTCCCAGACCACGAACGACTCGTCGGTCGCATCAACGCTGCCGCTGTAATCGAAGTCGCCGGTCGAGTAGAGCACCGGATTGGGCGGTGACGCCTCACTCTGGAGGACGATGTCGATGTCTGCCTGATTCGAGGCCCGGTCATGGTTCGCGTCGCCCGACATGTAGAAGAAGTCGAACGACGACGTCGCGGCGAGCGGTTCGCCGGCCGCGTTCGTGACATCGTCGGCGTAGAGCGTGGCCGAGTAGTCGTACCCGGTGGCCATCTTGCCGGTTCCCGTCCGGGTGAAGGTCGCGACGTTGGTCGCGTGGTCGTAGCTCAGCGAGAAGTACGACGAGGCGTAGCGCACGGCGTCGAAACCGTAGCGGTGGACGTACAGGTCGCTCGTCGAAAGGCTCGCCGAGACATCTTGGTCGAACTGGAATGAGACGCGGTGCGGAAGCGTGTCGTACGCGAACGCCGTATCGATCACGTGCGGCGCGCTGAGCAAGGTCCGCTGTTCTAACGTGTTCAGCCGCATGGAGCCCCGAGCGCGATGGCTCGACCTCCTGTGTACTCCTGCCGCCCTCCCCGGCGACATCGTCCAACCGAACGCGGTACCGATCGATTCAACCACTTGGTCAATGGCGCGGCGAAGGGCTGAACGGACTCGTGGCGTCGACATGGCGCGGGATCCTCGAATGGCGAAGTGAGTCACGGACGACTGTCGCACACCGTCGAGGCTCCACCCGGACCTCGATTCCCTGGTCGGCGCGCATCCTTCCGCAACGGAGTGGAGCGTCTCTTGGCCCGTTAGAAAGTCAAGCGGAAAATGTAACGGTTATACCGTGCTGCGCGCTTGACCTGATTAGGGGCATCTTGCCGGTTCTGCAGCTTCTGCAACTTCACATACGCCGGCCCGTATCGGACGAAGTTGATGATAGAATGCTGCTAAAACGCTACCCGTAGTGCCGCGGACCACGCTATCCCCTCCCAGTGTGATGGTCTATTCGACTTCCGAATCCTTGGTCCGGTTGACCGGTGTGCTCTCGTAGAACTGATTGGCGACTGGGGCCGCGCCAGTTTGTCGTCGATTTCCTGCCTGCTTGGGGGCACGAGTCACAGAGTCTGAGCATTCCCGGTTACCGCCTGGCCTGCAGCGTCTTCGGCGTTGACGAATGTTCACGCAAGGTCACGAATCCGACGCCACGGCATTAGTCACGCCTGCGGAGAAGGCCCATCGGACGAAACTACGGACAACAAGGCGATCGCATCCGCATGCTCACTTTCAGACGGCCCATGCTCCTGCGACCGCAGCGAGTCGTTCAGAAAACCATCGTACTTTCGCCGCCGAAAGATCAGTGTGTGATCGATGAGATCATCGACGATCGGCGGATTTGTGGCGAGCGATGCGACTACTTGGCGTACCGCCTCGATCGGTGCCGCGACGTCCAATCCGACTCGCTCATCGGAAGCGGCGAGTCCCTGCGAGGCGAGCATCGCGACGATCACTTCGTGCACGCGCGTGCCGTGCCAAGTCATGAGTGCCGTGCGGTTCTCCGCCAACTGGACGGCTGAACGTAGAGATACACCGGTGTGTCGATCGAACTCTCGCGCGGCGAGGAGCAGATCGGCACCAGTGCGGTCGAGCTGCGGAAACGTCTGCAGGCCTTGAAGCGTGACTCGCATCTGCTCGACCACAAGCGGATGCAGCTCGCCCGCGCCACCCGAGAACCGCGTGATGCGCTTGCCGTGCGACGGGACGACGTGGATCTGCCGATGCGCTTCGTCCAGGGCGATCACTTTCCACCGACGCCCCGCGAGCACGAAGTGTTCGCCGACATTGGCCGGCTCCGGAACGCTGCCGATCTTGCTCGCGTCGTGGAGGACTGTGAACTCGTCGGCGGACATGAATACGGCGTAGAAGCTCTTGTCCTTGCGGAGCGATTCGCCGACCAGCCCGAGGATGATCGTGCCGTCGGGTGCCTGTTCGACGATGTCCTCCGCGCCGAGTTGCCGGAGGAGCCGTGCGAACACATCGCGCGTGATCTCGTCGAACGTGCCGCGAGTGCAGAGCCTTTCGTACAGCAGCGCCGCGGGCAACCCGCCGGTCTCGGCGATGAGGCTGATGATCTGCTGCGACAGCGTGCTCAGGTCCATGCGGGGTCTGACGGGCGGCTCGAGCCGCTTCTCGATCATGAGTTGCGACACAGCAATCGTCTGGAGCAGCTCGGGCTGAAGTCGATCGAAGAAATCTCCTTGCTCGTCTGGCTGACGGCAACGGATGTACATCCTGCAGATGCGATCGGTCCCCTGCTTTCTTCCACTCCGCCCGACGCGCTGGGTGAGGCCGGCCACCGACGACGGCGCGCCGATCTGCCCGACCTGCTGGACGCTGCCGATGTCGATGCCCATCTCCAGCGTGCTCGTGCAGAACGTCGTCGCCGGCCGCGTGGTGCGGCTCGTCGACTTCATGGTCTCTTCGGCATCATGGCGAACGTCGGCGCTGAGCGAACCATGATGGACGAGGAACTCGTCGGGCAACGCATCCTGTGCCGCGATCGCGCGAGCCTTCTCGCCGAACAGCTCGACGTCCGATCGCGAGTTGGCGAAGACCAGGTTCGTCTTGCCCTTGCAGTGCTTGACGATGTCGTTCGCCATCTCCGCTTCGTGTGCGGGTTCCTCTTCGGGGTCGACGTCCCGTGGCGTTCGATCGAGGTACACGTGAATCTTCTGTAGCAGCTTTGACTCCCCTGCCGTGGCGTCGGCGATCAGTTGCACCGGCCGCGCGCCAATGGAGAGATATTCCACTGCGACCGCCGGTTCACCGATCGTCGCGGACAGGCCGATAAGGCGATGGGCGTCCTGCGTCAGGCGTGCGAGTCGGAAGAGCAGGCTTCGCAGGTGTGTGCCGCGCTCGCTAGCCAGGAAAGAGTGCAGTTCGTCGATCACGATGAATCGGAGTCCGCCCAGCAGGTGCGAGAGCTGCGTCGGGCGATTCACGAACATCGACTCAATCGACTCGGGCGTGATGAGCAGCACACCCGCGGGTTGCTTGAGCAGCTTCGATTTCTGAGAGGCACCAACGTCGCCGTGCCAGCGATGGACGGGCACGTCGAGGTAGCGGCACAGTTCCTCGATCCGCCCGAACTGGTCGTTGATGAGCGCTTTCAGCGGGCCGACGTACATGGCGCGGATGGAGCCGGCGGGTTCACCCGCGATCTTCGACAGCACGGGCAGGAACGCGGCCTCGGTCTTCCCGGCAGCGGTTGCAGCGCTGAGGATGAAGTGACCGTCGCCAGCGTTGACGGCGGTGATCGCCTTCACCTGCAACGCCCGAAGCTCCGGCCATCGCATGTTGTAGAGCTGCCGCTGCACGCCGGGGTGAAGTTGCTCAAACGCGGAGGGCATCGGCTCGCTACAGCGTGAACGATGCGAGGTCGTCGTCCGGTGCGGCCTCGCGCTCGGCGGGGTCCTGAGTTGCGACCGTGTTCGTCGTGATCTGGCCAATCAGCGCGCGCCAGTCCGCGCCGGGGTTCTGCTTGAGCACATTGAGCAGGCCGATGAAGTCCTTAATCGTGTCGCGCGGCGTCTGGTAGTACGCCGCCCCGAGCCGCGCCTCGCAACTGTGCTGATACGCTTCGATGCCCTCGTCCGGGATGGCGAGGTTCGCATCGTTGCCCCCCGCGTGAACCCGGCGGAGGTTGTGAAGCAGGACGAAACAATCTTCGCGCGTCAGATTCGGCAGCGTCAGGACAGGACCGCTCAGGTCGACGATCCCCTCGCCCGCGAAGCGGTTCGACGCGAGCCGGCTCGCCAGCGCTTCGTAGCTGAACAGTCCGCGCCGCTTGTCCGACATGCATTCGTCGGTCGCCGCGAAGACGAAGAACAAGTGTTCCGCGCCGCCCTGTAGACAGTCGTTGACGATGCGGAGGACGGCTTCGTAGTTGTTGTTTCGCGCGACGCGATTGTTCAGTCGATGCGAGAGGACGACCAGTTCATCGAGACAGACGAGCAGCCCGGCATGTCCTGCGATCTTCGCGAACCGGGCGAGGAGCTTGAGAAAGTCGTAGTACGAGTCGTCGTCGATGATGGAGCGGACGCCGAGGTCCTGACGCGCCTCGGTCTTGGTGGCGTACTCCCCGCGAAGCCAGCGCAGCGCGCACGCCTTGACGTGCTCCTCGCCGGCGAGGTGCGCTCGGTAGTACCGGGTCAGCACCGCGAGGAAGTCGTACCCGCCCACGAGGTCTTGCAGCGGTTTGCACTGCTCCGCCAAGCGTTTCTCGACGTCGAGCGGGCTTCCGCCGGCCTGCGTCACCTGGTCCGCAATCTGACTAACCCATCGCTCGACCACGCTCGCGAGCGCGCCGCCCTCGGGCTTCGTGCGGGTGGAAAGGTTATTCATGAGCTGCGCGTAAAGGGCTTGCGCTTGCCCGCCCGTCGCCTGCAAGCGTCGGTCGGTAGTGATGTCGGCCCGTGCGACGATGAACTTCCGCTCCATCGCGACCGTTTGAACCATGTTGAGGAAGAAGCTCTTCCCAGCGCCGAAGCGCCCGACGACGAATCGCACTGCGGCGCCGCCGGCTTCGGCACGCTTCAGGTCGTCGAGGACCGCGCTCACTTCGTTCTTCCGACCGACCTGAATGTGATGCAGGCCGATCCGCGGCACGACGCCCGCGCCCAGTGCGTTGAGGATGGCCGACTTCTCGCGTTCGGTGATTCGCAGGGACATGATTCGGTCTCGCGTTCGCGTCAGTTGAGGTAGCTCTGTTCGAGCGAGAAGGAGTCGCCGTCGTCGTAGATGAGCGGGCCGTTGTGCTTCTCGGTGGACCACTCGTTGATCGCGTCGAGCGCGCCGTCGAGCATCAACCCGTGCGACCGGGCCAACTCAGCAAGTTCTGCACGCGCCCACGTGGGACGCGTGACCACCACTTGGTAGAACGCCGCGTAGCGACCGGGCAGGCCGATGTCGTTCGAGACAGCTTCGACCATGACTTCGCTCGTTGCGACGCTCTGCGGCTCGTCGACCGGCACCTCCTCGGCGCCGTCCATCTTCATTGCGTCGGCGATCAACTGGGCCGCCTCCTGCGACTCGCGGAGCGTCCGTGCGATCGCGGCCCGGTCGAGCCGAATCACCGGCGGCAGCTCTGGTCGAGGCGGAATCGGCTCGCCCGCCTCGCCCTCGACGGCCTGTGCGACCACGACGGGCGCCTCGTCGCCCGCAGCGTCGTGCTGATCTTCGGTCGTTTTCAAGCCATCGATCGTGCGATCGACTTCGTCCTTCTCGAAGCCGATCGCCTTGAAGAGCTTCCGCACCGCGACGAGTTCCTCCGCGGTGATCACGCCGTCCGCGGCGACGATCGCGAGGACCAACTGGCTCATCAACTCGCGCCGCTTCGGGTCGAGCTTGCGGAGGAGCTTGGTCACCTCGGTCAGTTCGACGCCCTTAGCGCCGAGCAGCCCGCGCAGCGCGGCGAGTCGTCGCTCCTCCGCTTCACTCAGTTCCAGCGTGCTCGACACTTGCTGATTCACGATGGTCGACTCCCTTTCATCGCTCGTGCCGTCGGTCGAGGCGAGGTACATGCCCACCCGCAGCATGGTCGACGCCAGTCCGAACCGGACGGCGTCGATCGCGGGGTCGACGTCGTCCACCCGGAAAAGCGCGACGACGTCGTCGCCATCGTACCCCTTGCCGGTGAGGTGGGCGTCGGGCTCAACGCCGAAACCGTTCTGGGTCAGTGCATCGACGAGCTTCCGCGATGCGGCCGGCGTGAGTCGGCCGTTGGTCGGCTTTACCTCCAGCGCGGTCGCGACAGAATCGATCGTCGCGCGGATCTGCCCATCGGGCGTCAGGCCTGCCTTGACCAGCGTCGACACACGCGCGGCCAGCGGGTGCTCAATGTCGTCGCGCAACTCGTCGGGAAGTGCCGCCCACGACTCGGCGGTCAGCAGCGCGCCGTCGCTCGCGGCGCGCCGGGCCGAACTGAACTTGCGGAGGGCCTCGACGCACTCGTTCCAGATCGTCACGAGCGGACCGAATTGCGATTGCAGTCCCCACGGGCTCGGGCCGATGTGTTCGAACGTTTGCAGCGCTGCGCTGGCCGGGCGATAGCCATAGCGACGGTCGCGCTTGCTCGATCGCAGCGGCATCACTTCGCCAAATCGGTCTGTGAAGCGAGAGCGAAACAAGTCGCATAGCTCGTTGCCGGCGCGCCGCACGACCACGCCCTGCTGGGCGTCAGGCAGGTGACGCGTGAGCAGAAACGCCGTGTCCGCGTCGAGCGGCCGATCGTCGCGGGCGAGCAGGCCGAGCATCGTCGCGAGCGTCTCTTCGTTCCACGTCCGCGTGGCATGCCGGATCGCGTTGACGCGCGCCGCATCAACTGCGGCCGGCTCGCGCAACGCGAGAAACCACAGGAACTGATCGGTGTACGAATCGAAGCTGCGGCTCGCCGGTTGCGTCGACTGTGCGTAGAGCCTCTTCAGTCGCACTACTTCGTCGACGATGAGCGCCACGTCCTGTCGATCGACGAGTGCGCGCCGCTCCAGACTGTAGAGGAAGAGGAACGTGTAACCCAACTCGTGCGGGATCGACTGCCGACCCGCGCGGAGCCAATCAACGAAGTAACGTCGCTGGGCAAGGTTCAGGCCGTCGTAGCGCGGCCAGTAGTCGAGTTCCCGGTCGACGGTAGGCTTGTGCATTGCGGGAGCGATCGGCAGGTCGACGCGAACGGCCGCGGGCTCGCGATCGCTCCAGCGGTCGATGTACACCAGCGGCGCGTGAACGACGCCGACGTGCGGCAACTCGACCGAGGCTTCCGGGCCGCACCAAGTGAGGCTATGCACGGGACGCGTCTCCGGTGTGCGCTTCGGTGAGATGCCGCGCAGGATGCTGAGCAGCCCGCTCGGCTCGGGCTTGTCCGGAGCAGTTGCGATCAGCCGGACCGGAATCGGCGGGGGCTGAACGGGCAGCAACGGCGGCGGCACCTTCACGACGGTCGGCGCCGGCCGCACATCCGGCGTTGCCGCCTGCAGCAGCGCCGCAAGCGTTGATCCGACCGTGCCCTCGCGCCGATAGTCCGGCACGCGATGCGAGATCGGCTTCAGTTCGGCATTCACCGGTTGATAGGTGATCGTCGCCTGTGTTGTCACGTTCGGCAGGAGCATTCCCGTCGGATGGCGCTGAGCGAAGATCGCCGAGAAATCCGCCAGCGAGCACTCCGTCGAGTGATTCGTCGCCTGCGACGCCAGCAGAAACGCCGCCCAGCCCGGCAGATGCTGCCGCGTCACGATGTACACACCCGCCAGCACGCACAGGCGAATGTCGGGCCAACTCGTCGTGTGAACCGCCAGCCCTTCCAGACGCGTCGCGACGTTGGACGACGACGACAGTTGAGCGATCAGGAACCACGCGAACTGTTCGAATTGCCCCCGCACCGACGGCCCGAGCGATCGGCCCGACAGCAACCGCAGCACTTCCTCGAACACGTCCGCGAGGTCCAGTCGATCGACCAGCGCCCGGCGTTCAAGGCCGCTAAGGAACAGCGACGCGAAGCCGTCCGCCCCGGGCCGGTCGTTTCGACCGGACGCGATCCAACGCAGATAGGCCCCGCGCTGCACGGCGCTGAGTCCGCCATAGGTGGGCCGATTCGGGACGCGCGACAGTTCCAACGTCGCGTCGTCGAACTTCACGCCCCGCGCGACATCAATCGTATCGCCCGGCATCGCGATCCGGCGCAGTGAGTTGGCGACGTAGCACATCGGCCCACGTGCCGTCCCGAGCTTTCCAAACTGAACGGTGCCCTGGCGGCCGACCCATCTCCGCACGGATGGAGACTCTTGTCCGGGCTTGTCTCCGGAATGCAATAAAGAAGCCGACGCCGTCGAACGATCTACCGGTACGTCACGCGTCCTGGGAAGTGCTGGTTCAGCACCTATTAGCTTGGCGAGGATGGCTTTAATGAACCCCATCGGCTGGCCCGCACGGTAAACCGATAGACAAGTTCTGACAACGCAATAAGCGTCACGAACCGACTCGTCGCTCCGACGAGGCCAACTACTTGGCCGCTAATCGTGGCCACGCAACGTCGATGAGACTTCGCTTCGCGGCCAGAACCTTGCAGGTTGCCACCTGTTGGCCAAAGCCCTGCGGTCAAACTAACATCCCGCCATGGGGAGAACATACCCACGGGTCGAGCGACTGCTGAGATTCGTGCACCTCGTTCAGGGCCGCGCAGGCATCACTCTCGCCGATCTCGTCCGCACGCTCGAGACCTCGGAACGCAACGTCTACCGCGACCTTGACACGCTCCGACGCAGCGGCTTCCCCATCGAGCACGACCCCGTCATCGGCGGCTATCGCATCGCGCGCGGGTTCTTCATGCCGCCCGTCGAGCTGACGTTCGAAGAATCGCTCGCGCTGCTTGTGCTCATGGAACATCTGCCGCGCGACGAGCAGATTCCGTTCGTCGGCGTCGCGTCGCGCGTCGTCGAGAAGGTGCGCTGTCAGCTGCCCGGGCCGATCCTGGCCGCACTCGAGCCGCTCGACGGCAACATTCGCGTCGACCTCGCAAGAGGCATGGCCGACGAGTCGCCGCGCGACGTCTACGAAACCGTCCGCCACGCGATCGCGACGCGCAGGCAGGTCCGTTGCGAGTATCAATCGAATAAGGAAGGCGCGAAGCCTGAGCGATTCAACTTCAGTCCGTACACGCTCTGGTACTGCCAGCGCGCCTGGTACGCCGTCGGCCAGCGCAGCGATCGCGACGACGTGCGGTTCTTCAAACTCAATCGCTTCAACGGCATCAGCCTCACGCCGACCCCCTACCACATCCCCGACAACTTCGACCTGACGAAAACGCTCGGCCATCGCTGGCGCATGCGATCGGGCCCGCGACACGACGTCGCCGTCCGCTTCAAACAACCCTTCGCCGAGACCGCGAGCGAGACCCGCTGGCACCCCACGCAACAGGAAGCGTGGAGCGACGACCAGCAGCATGTCATGCTTCGATTCACCGTCGACGGCCTGGACGAAATCTCCTGGTGGATCCTCGGCTACACCCCAGCCTGTAGGTTGCTGAATTTTTCCTCAATCCTTCCGCGCTCACCCGAGCGCGGCCCCATTGAAGCCGACCCGGAACCCCGCTCGAAGCGAAGAACCCGGTATCCTTCCGCGCTCACCCGAGCGCGGCCCCATTGAAGCGCTGGCCGCCGGGGAAGCCTCGAACGCCGGCCGGGAACCTTCCGCGCTCACCCGAGCGCGGCCCCATTGAAGCCGGTCGAGCCTTCCGCGCTTTCGCAGTTGCCTGGCTCCCTTCCGCGCTCACCCGAGCGCGGCCCCATTGAAGCGATGCGGATCGGCCGACGTTTCATCGTGTCTGATCCCCTTCCGCGCTCACCCGAGCGCGGCCCCATTGAAGCACGCGGACCCAGCGTAGATCGACCAGTGGATACCCGCGTTGTGCGCTGAACCCAGACTCCATAACAGTATATTTACAACTGCATATATCGATATTTAGTTTGTGTCCGTCCGTCGCGAACATGGCTCGGATGCGTGGAGCCGGCCACGTAATGTATAAATGGGTAATTCTCACTCCGGGGGTGTTATAATTATTCGGCGCTTTGTAGCTGGTTGGGCGGCCTCGCGGAGTGGTTCGTCATCCCCAAAAATGTCTGTGGAGGAAGGCTCCGGGGCGCTGTCGGTCTCACACCAAGCTGTTGCTTTACAATGCATTACACGCTGCGTTTACATCGTGATGGTCAGACACACTTGAGCCTTGGCGGTTTCGATTTGCAACCCATTACAGTCAGCATCATCCGCGTAGGTATCATACGAGGAAAAGGCAAGCGGAGAAGGGAATGAGGGTGCGCTGCGGCCCCTCGACGTTTGCCGTGATCAGGGTTTGTGGGCTCCAACGGGTACTCATGATGTCAACGCGACGCGTTCGGTCGGCGCTGGGTCGGGCTGTAGATAGCGTGGTTTCCTCGATTGTTGACAGGAGTCGACGCGGAACGCGTATTCGCACCTCATGGCGACGATCGAGCGTGCACCTGGCACCCCAGCTTTTCGATGCATTGGAGAGACGCCAACTGCTGGCTGACCCGCAGCAGGTGAAGGACATCAATGCCCTCGCCGCTGGCGCTTTCCCCGCGTACCCGATTTCGGGCAGTTACGCGACGATCGACTCGACAACTTACTTCGTCGCGACCGATCCGCAGCACGGCACCGAATTATGGCGAAGCGACGGGACGCCTGGCGGGACGGCCGTCATTGATATTGCCGCTGGCAACGCCAGTTCCAGTCCGACGAGTCTGGTGAACGCGGGAGGGCTACTCTACTTCAGCGCGAGTCCACTTGGGGAAGAGCCGGAGCCGTACGTCTTCGATCCGGCGACCGGGACGGCTTCGCTACTGAAGAACATCCAGACGGCCGGCTCGTACGGGTCGTTCCCGGCAGCGTTCACGCCAGTGGGAACGGGACGTGGGGCATACTTCGTCGCGACGGCGTGGAACTGGCTGTTCAAGTCCGACGGCACGACTGCGGGAACGACGCAGGTGCTGCGCGCCGATGGCTCTCCGGTCATCGTCACGTCGCCGTACAGCATCGCCGATCTTGGCGGCGGTGTCGTCTTGTTCGCCGCAACAGACGCCACGGGCGGAGCCGAGTTGTGGCGAACGGACGGCACGCAGGCTGGCACGGTTCGCGTGGCGGACGTCAATCCGGGCTCGGCTGGCTCAAGCCCAGCGAGCTTCGTCACGATCGGCTCAACGCTGTTCTTCACCGCAGACGATGGCACGACGGGCGTCGAGCTTTGGAAGAGCGACGGCACACCGGCGGGCACCGTCCGCGTCGGCGACATCCGCTCTGGCGCTGCCGGCAGCGCGCCGTTCTGGCTCACGCCGATGAACGGCAAGCTCTACTTCGCCGCCAACGACGGCACGGCCGGCAATGAGTTGTGGGTATATGACCCTAAAAGCAGCGGCGGGCCGACGCAGCTCAAGGACGTCTGGTCCGGTGCCGGCAACGGCCTTGTCGCGCAGACGTGGAACGCTCGAATGGTCGTGGCCAACGGCACGCTGTTCTTCTTCGGGACGACGCAGTCGAACGGTCAGGAACTTTGGAAGAGCGATGGGACGACCGCAGGGACAACGATGGTACGCGACCTTGTCGTCGGCGGCGGCTCATCGACCTACTCGTGGCAGAACCTCACGGCGGCGGGTAGCAACGTCTACTTCACCGCGCACAATGGTTCGAGCGGATTCGAAGTCTTCCGGTCCGACGGCACTTCTGCAGGAACCGTGCTGGTAGCCGACGTGCGTGCCGGGGCTGCGAGTTCCGAACCGAACAACCTGCGTGCCGCGGGCAGTCGACTCTTCTTCACCGCAGATGACGGCGCGAGCGGCGTCGAACTTTGGAGCGTCCCCATCACTGGAACTGGCGCCAGCCGCGTTGAAGACATCAACAACGGCACCAAGCCGTCAAACCCGAACAACCTGCGCCGCGTTGGGAACGACCTCTTCTTCTGGGCCGACAACGGCACGATCGGCCAACAGGTCTACACGTCCGACGGCACCGACGCCGGCACGAAGATTCTGAAACAACTCACTTCCGCCAACTACGGCCAGGCCGGCAGCGCCGTTCTCGACATGGGCGACGGCTCGTTCCTGTTCCGTGCGTTCGAATTGAGCGGCTATTACGAGCTGTACCGCAGCGACGGCACCGCCGCGGGCACCGCGCGGGTCAAGGACATCTGGAGCGGCACGGGCAGCAGCGATCCGGCATTCTTGACGCGGCTCGGGAACGTGGCGTACTTCGTCGCCAACGACGGCGCGTCGGGACGCGAGCTCTTCCGAAGCGACGGCACTGCGGCAGGCACGACGCTCGTGAAGGACATCCGAGCCGGCTCCGCATCGAGCGATCCGCAGAACCTCGTCGTTTTCAACGGCAAGCTCTACTTCAGCGCGACGACAGATGCCGGTGGCACCGAACTTTGGGTCAGCGACGGCACTGAGAACGGCACGGTCCAGGTCGCCGACCTCGAACTCGGCGCCGCGAGTTCTTCGCCGACTCAGCTCACGGTCAGCGGCAGTACGCTCCACTTCGTCGCCACAACCGCGGCTTACGGCAGCGAAATCTGGTCACTCGCTGCTGGCAGCGCGACGCCGATCGTCGACGATCTCACGCCCGGCAGCACGGGCTCGAACCCGCTCTACCTCGTCGACGCGGCGGGCACGCTCTACTTCAACGGCAAGAACAACCAGTACTATTGGGGCTCCCTCTTTGTGAAGACCGGCACCAGCGGCGCACAGCTGACGACGAACACAATCGGCGTTCCCGAACGCCTCACCGCGATCGGAACGACCGTCTACTTCACCGGCTTGGGATCGAGCGGTTACGAGCTCTACAAGTTTGACGGCACGACGAGCAGCCTGGTGAAGGACATCAATCCCGGCTCAGCCCATAGTTCTCCGTCAAACATGTTCGCGACGGGCGGAAAGCTTTACTTCTCCGCCGTGACTGCGGACGGCGGCATGGAACTGTGGCAGACCGACGGCACCGGATCGGGCACCGTCCGGCTCGGTGACATCAACCCTGGCACCGGCTCGAGCAATCCCGCCGATCTCACCCGCTTCGGCGACCGCCTCATCTTCACCGCCGATGATGGCACTCACGGACGCGAACTGTGGAGCGTTGTCATCGCGCCAACGCCGACCGGTGGCCCTGGTGCCTCATTCACGCCGATCGTCGCCTCTGCGGGAGGCAAGCTTGCCGTTGCGTGGGATTTCAACAGGTCCGACCTCACCTCCGTCCGGGTCGAATGGAGCCGTGACGGCGTCAACTGGCTCGCGGCCAATAGAGTGGAAGTCCCGCCGACCCAGGTCGGTCAGGAGATCGCTGGCCTGCAAGCCAACCAGCCGTATGTCGTCCGTGTGAAGGGCTACACGACCAGCGGTCCAGTGACGCCGGTCCTCCTGCAGCAGCGAACCGCTGCCGCGAGCGGTGCCTTGAACGTGAGCGGTACGAGCGGCAATGACACCATCACGCTGTGGGGTGACGAGGGAACGTGGTACCAGCCGTACCAGCCAGACATCCAAGGCGCGGCAGTGGTTCCCGGGTTCAACGTCACGATCAATGGCGTGACAAACAAATTCATCATTTCCGGGACGACCAGCGTGACGATCGACGGCCTGGACGGAAACGACGTCATCGACGCGAGCGGATTTGCGCCGGGCTACCTGCCATTCCCGATCATCCTGTGGGGGAGCGCCGGCGCGGATACGATTTTGGGCTCGCCATACGACGATGCGCTGGACGGCGGCACCGGCAATGACAGTCTTCTGGGCAACGACGGGAACGACACGATCTACGGCCAGGGCGGCAACGACACCTTGGACGGCGGTGCCGGAAACGATGCGTTGTACGGTTACGCAGGCAACGACGTACTGCGAACCGACGACTCGGGCGAACTGGACACGCTGCTCGGCGGATCGGGAACCGATTACGCGCAGGCCGATGGCAACGACGCGATCGTCGCAACGGACGTAGACTTGGCGCTTCGCCTCTCCGGTGGATCCACAGCACAAGCGGGCGAGGAGTATCAGCTGAAGCTGAACATCCTCCGCGGGGTGGGCGGCAGTTTGCCCACCATTCAGAGTTGGACGGTTCGATGGGGCGACGGCACGCAGGAGACGATCCCCGTCGTCGCGGGATCTCTCGGCGTGCTTGAGCGTTCACACGTCTATTCGGCATCGTCCCCGGTCGCATTTTCGATCGACGCTTCCGTGAGCTTCGGAACGTGGTCATTTGACGCGCCGAGCCTCGGGCTGGATCGCTCGCTGGATCGCGACGGGCGAATCACACACCAGTACTCGGGAAGTTGGCAGCAAAACGTCATACCGCTACGCGATGGAACCTATCTGGTTCAGGTCGACGACAGCAAAATCTACCGATACGACGCGAATGGCCGGCCGCGCCCGAGTTGGGGCGGCAACGACGGCTTTGTAACGATTCCGACGTTCGACCCGCTGCCGCCGCCCGTCACCGATCCACCGTCGCAGCCCAGCAGCTACTTCAGCCCCGTGACCGAGACGCGGGTCGTTGCTGCCACGCTTGGTGGTTTTTACGCCGTACGCGGCGTCGCGCTCGTCGACCAATACACCGGATCGGAGTCTTACTTCGTGGAGATCCGTCGGTACACGGCGGAAGGATTGCCCGATCCGGCATTTAACCGTTCGAAACCGCGTCGGATCCAAGTCGACTCCTTCGACAACTTTGACCCACGCCCACAACTCGATGTCGACGGTGGTGTGATCCTGGCGATGCCGACCGGCGCTTACGACGTCGCGCTGCTGTTGGCTCGCATCAAGCCTGACGGAAGCATTGACAGCGGCTTCAGCCTGCAGTCGAACTGGGGGACGACGAACTACGAGTACGTCACCGATTACAGGGTTCAGACTGACGGACGCATCGTCGTCCTGAAGTCACGCATGGCCGGCTCAAACTGGGCGAACCCTGTCATGTCCGCAAAGTTGGAGCGTTACCTGCCCAACGGTTCGCTCGATGCTTCATTCGGGACCGGAGGCGTTGTCACTGCTGCGTCTGTCGATTTCGGGCAGTGGGGCTCGGGATCGCTCGCGCTTCAGCCGGACGGAAAGATCGTCGTCTTCAGCCGGCCGGGGTCGATGGCAGCCGTGCTCGCTGCGCGGTTCACTTCTACCGGCGCAGTCGACAGCACATTCGGCAACGCGGGTCAAATCGCTGCTGCGGAGCAGTTGCCTTACGGGCGGTATCGAGGAGTGTTGGTGGACGGAGCCGGGCGAATCACGATCGTCGATTCAACGGTTGGCGGCGGTTACGTCATGAAGTTCCTCAAGCCGGACGGGGCCGCCGATCTCTCCCGCGGACGGGCGGGGACTCTGACGCTGAACAGTTGGAGTATCGATGGCGCATGGCTCGATCGCGACGGACGTACCGTCATCGCGGCACGCGCCAACAACGGCTCGGACGACGCAGTCGTCGTCTCGCGGCTCAACGCCGTAAGGATCGCCACCGTAGCCAGTCCGGGTGACGTTCGCGTCACTCAGATCAGTAGAACGTCGACGCGTATTCAGTGGACGGATCGGGCCAGTCCTGGCGACGTCGTCATCGTCATGCGTCGCGCTGCCGAGGCCGATCCGAATCTGGCCAGCAGTTGGACGGCGGTGGGCACGATCAGTTCGCTCGTCGGAAAGATCGACGACGCGACGGGCCTCTCGATCGGGAGCGCCTACGTCTATCAACTCTACACGGTTCAAGCAGGTACCGGGCTTGAGTCTTCACGCGTCATCGCGTCGCACACGATGGGCAACCTGCTGTCGCTCAACGTCACGGGGACGGAGAGCGTCCGCATCGGCGTGCCGGCGACGTTCGGCGTGACGATCGATAACGCTGGCGGTGGAGCCGTTCTCGAACCAAGCTTTAGCTGGGTTGCCCGACGCGGCGCGACGACGCTCTTCACGCAGTCCAGGGGAGCACCGACCATCAGCCAGACCTTCGACGCCGTTGGCCCGGTCGAACTCGTGGTCACCGCAACATTGAAGATCGGCGAGACGAACTACACGGTCAGCGCAACGCGGAATCTCACCGTCAGCGGCGGCGAGATCGGCAGCGCTTCCATCACGGGTCCGACGACGCTGCAGCGAGGCGCATCGGGCGTCTTCACGGCCACGGTTGAGGTGCCCAGCGGGCGACGCGTTGGCTACGAGTGGTCGGCGTACGCGCTTTCCGGGCCGAACGAATCGACCCGCACGCTGCTCGACCTCAACGCCAACCCCTCGCGACGCGACCTTTCGACATTCCGCCTGAAGGTACCGGCAGAGTTCAGCGGCGCGGCCATTGAGGTGGCCGTCGTGGCAACCGAGGGTGATTCCCGCGTTGGTTCGACCTTCCGCGTGGCGGTCTCCACCGCAGCAACGCTGACCTCTGCGCGGAATCGGATAGACGGTATCGCGAATCGGCCTGCACCGTTCCGAAGCATTGAACGGAGCGCAGGGTTCATCGGTGAAGACGAGGACGCCATTCGGAACGATGACGAACTGTATTCGGGTCAAGTTGTCGAACGTAACGGTTCGCCAGTGTTCATTGGCGGAGGCTCAGTAAAGGAAACATATCCTGGTGCCAAAGCCTCCACGAACGACGACCTTACTGGCACCGAAAGTTCCGTCACGGCCGCATCTCCAGATGACGGGTCCGCCTTTCTCGGTCGAGAGCTCAGCGTAGCCGGCGCAACGGGCTGGTCGACAGACGTGACTGGCGTGTTCAGCTCAGATCCCTGGGCGGGCTCGAGTCTGGAGCTGGGTGCCCATCAGCGTCGTCATGCCCAGCTCACCGATGTTGCAGTGGCACAAGACGGCGCAATCTGGCGTATCGGAGTACTCAAGCACGTCTGGTCGAACGGTAGTTCGGACATTGCAGTATCGGGTAGCAAGCCACAGATATTCATCCATCGCACCCTTGGCGGCAGAGAGTGGTCACAAGTCTTCGATTACACTAGTGATTACGGAGGGCAAAGAGATACGCTTGGAGCTAGTGCCGCGCCGGCTCGGCTTGACATCGACAAGGAGGGTAATGTCTATTACTCAACTACTATACATTATTACATACGGAGCGGCTTTCACACCAGTGTAATGGAGTTTGGGAGATTCGTTTTTACGGACGGCGTTATAGGAATAGCGGAGCGGATTCATACCGCTTCCGTTCAATACACTAATCAAGGGGTGTATCATGCTGGTCGCTCGACTGATGGGCTTGCAGATACGGACCCCTATTATCGCGGCGAATATCCAGAACGTTTCAGTCGCGATCGTGGTCTTGGCGAGGTGCGTGCAATTGATGCATCTAGTTCGGAGTATGTTTACGCAGCGGGTGTAGTACGACGCGACGTAATCATTCAGCAGACCGCCCAGCCATATGGCGGATTAATGGTCTTGCGCCTAAGGAAGAGGGATAGCGCAGGCGCACTGCGCCTCAGTTTTGATACGTCGTTGTCGAGCACCCCTGCCAACAATCCAACCAGTGAGCCGGCACCGCAGATAACTACCGAATCGCTCGATCTGGTTGGTACAAACGGGCCCGCTGCGCGCGCGTTGCTCATTGATCCGTTCCACTCAGGATCTACGCTCGGCGTTGCTGGTCAAGCGTCCGCGGCCAATGCAATTCATGTATCGGAGAACACCATAACTATTGGCGGGGAGTTCAGAGAGGCGTTAGGTACGCTTTACACCACCGCACCTGGTGTAATTCAGCTTCGCGCCACCGACATCGCAGGCAACACTTGGACGCTCGATGACGGATTTGGAACGCCGTTCAGCACGGCGGCCAACAGGCGGACTGGCATGTTCGTCGCGTCCAATACTCCGGGACTAACGCGATCGAACGGTGTCGAGACCGGAGGCACTGTTCCGGACCCGACCTCTGCTTACCTAGAAACCTCATCGCACTCGATGGTGGTCGGGGGCGACGGTTCGATCGCCCTCGCCGTCAACTGGCGTGACACGCTTGATGATAAGCCGCTCCGGCAGATGGCGATACTTCGCCTAACCGGCGATGGACGACCGGACACATCGCTGGACGCGATAGCCAATGTCGAGCCCGATGTGTTCGTGCATGAGGATGCTGAGACGCTAGATGGCGTCATTCGAATCAAGAGCGAGAAGCCCGTTGGTGCGAACGGTCCGTCGCTTGACTACGCCTATGGCCTCGTATCGGACGGCAGCAGTTACTACCTGTTCGGAACCACGGAAGAGAATCGGCCGCGCTACCGGCCGACGGATGTCGATCCGAATGATCGCGGAACCGACTGGTACATCGCACGCATCACCGAGGAGCGTCTCGATGCTCGCGACCTCCGCGGGTCCGTGCAGGCTGACGGGTCCGTATTGCTCGAATGGATCGACTCTGCCGTCAATGAGGAAGGCTTCCTTGTTGAGCGTCGACGACAAGTAACGACGCCCGCAGATCCTGATGCGTCTGCTGAAGGAAGCTGGGCCGTTGTCGGCTACGCGGGAGCGAATGCACGTCAGTTTGTAGACGCTGCTGTTAGGGATGCGGTGACGTACGAGTACCGCGTGACGGCATTCAAGGGCAACAAGAGTGACGTGAGTCCGGCCGAGGTGACGGTGATCACGCCGCCGCGCGACGTCACGTGGGTGCCGCTGGAGAAACTACAATGGACGATTGACGAGCTAAAGACCACCGGGACGACCTGGTTCGACGCTGCCAAGAAGATGACGGACTCGGTGCTCCAGGCCGGCGAGACCTACATGGTCCGGGCGTCGGGCTGGTTCTCCCTCAACAATGCAGCTGGCATTGAAGGTGATCCGGCGTTCGGCCTTTGGGCGCCCGACGCCGCCTACAACAGTCGAATGGGCAGTCGGCCGGTTCGCTTCGGCGTCAGCATGGACGAGTTGCGGAGCGATGGAACGGTCAAGTCCGGCTTGCTCACCTCCGATTACGCCGCGATGCAGTCCCGTTATCCGGTCTGGGGTCAGCCGTCGCGTGACCACGTGTACACGACGTTCGTCACCGGCACTGGCGCGAAGATGAACCTGCAGTACTGGGACAGCGTGTACGGCGACAACGACGCGGTGCCGAACTCGCAGTTGCCACCCATGCAGGTCGAGATCTTCCGCATGGCCGTTTCACGGCCTGCGAACTTGGAAGCATCATTCAGGCCGGCCTCTGGCAGCACCGCCGAGCACGTCAAGCTTGCGTGGCGGCACGCCGCCAGGCGGACCGACGACGGTTACGAGATCGAGCGTCGAATCGACGACGGCGAATGGCAGTTCCTCGCGCGCGTCGATGCCAATCCCGGGTCGCCGATGCAGAGTTACGATGACTTCGACCTCGCCGGATTCGAAAAACAACGGCTGCACTACCGCGCCCGCAGCATCCGCGGATTCGAGACGTCGAAGTGGTCGAACGAGATCTCCGTCGTCAAGAACAATCTCGCGCCGACATGGCCGGGCCAGTACGACTCGCCGATCCCCGTGGCTGCCGGCGTCGCGTTGAGTCTGCCGCTGACCGCCGTTGACCCTGACGGCAACTCCGACGCGGTGAAGTTCCGCCTTGTGTCTGCTCCCGGTAATCTCTTCATCGATTCGGCGAACCGCCTGGCCGGCTGGACTCCACGAGTGGGCGACCCGGACGTGATCGTGCACGTCGTTGCCACCGACGAAGGCGGCGCCTCCACCGACGCCAAGTCGCTGACGCTGCGCGTCGATGCTGAGGGCGTCACCGCTAACGAGTACATCGCGTTCGAGCGTGCGCCGTACATCACGGAGCCGCGCGGCGACACGCCGATCGATGCCTTCATCATCAAAGCGAGCGCGCGCGTCATCAATTTGCCTCCGCCGAACGAACCGCAGCCGGAGATTCGCTACACGTACACGCTCGCGTCGGAGTCGTCGACCGTCGATCGTGACGTAGACGTCATCGATGGCGCAGATGGATCTGTGATCGGAACGATCAGGCCGACACCCAATGGCGGCTTTACCACAACGCAAGCTGCGATCATGGTGAAGCATGCAAGACTGGGCATCTACAAGTTCACCGTCAGCGCTGCGCTGTTCGTGAACGGCCAGCAGCAGGGTGGCGACATCAGGATCAAGGTGCCAACGGCTGCTGTCTTCGCACGGCCGGTGTCGGCGCGGCTGGTCCCGCTCGGCGCGACGGGGCTTTCCGAGGTGAGCACTGACGAGAACGAAGGCACGCCGATCGCGCCGAGCTACTGGGTACCGTTCGAAGTAAGGGCAACAGATCAGTTCGGCAACCCGATTCCCTCCTCCGATCTCTACGTCAACGGGTGGCTGCAGCGGAGCGAAGATCCATTCGTTTCGTCAGCAGAGTCGCCGGACAAAAGGTCGTTCGTCAGAGGTCGACCGGGCGGCATAGAGATCGCCACGATTCGAAAGCCGGACGACGGATCAATCCGCCTCGGCGTGGAGGTCGGCTCGCTTAGAAGCTGGGCCAAGCCGATTGGACTGTCGACTTATTTCTTCAGGTCGACGGGGAGCGCGCTGGCGCCACTCAGCTCCGTGGCGACTGTCAAATTGGACGCGCGTGAGTGGGCGAACGCCAAATTCATCGCAGTCGATCCGGTCGCCTTCGATCAGGCCGGAAACGACCTATCCAACCGGCTCTACTTTTTCGGTTGGGAGCGTCGCAGGAAGGAGTCGGCGGCGGGAGAATACTCCGGCAACCCCGATCCCGATTACGGGTCAATCATGTCTCAGTTCCCCGGCCGTGCGTCCGACCTGTCGCAAGCGGGCTACTACGAGTTCCGGCCTCTTGTCTCAAACTCCCCGCAGGGAACACCGGTGACCCGTCCCGTTCGCATGGAGGGCACCACGCCGATCTTGCGGGACGAAGTCCACGTGCCGCAGCGATTCGCGTATCCCGATGTCCGAGTGAACGGCGCGTACTCCGCTTCGAACGTCGTCAACTTGGAAAAGAACGCGGACTACACGCTTCAAGTCGGCTGGATCGACCAGTTCTACCATCCGATCAGCCTCGGCCAGCCGGGCGCGCCTTCGTTCGATGGAACATGGACGCTGAACGGAACGCCAGGCACGTTGAGTGCTGGAGGTCCGCCGGGCAGCTCGGTCAGCGCCAGCGCCTCTGCTGTCGTCACATACCATTCGGCGAACGCGGACTACGCCGGCGGATTTGTGTTCCGCGAGAACGGAGGCGCCCACCGCCGCGCTTGGTTCTCGATTCGCGTCGGCAATGTACCGAACGAGCCGACCACCGCGGCGATCGTCAGCCCCGGCGATCCCGCGCGTCCGGTCGTCGTCCGGCACGATGTGCCGATCGAGATCTACGTCGGTGACGAGGATTCGGCGCTCAGCACTTCGTGGACGCTCGAGTTGGCCCGCTTGAACGACGCCGGCGATGTCATCGCCAATAGTTGGCGTGAGCTTGGAAAGGCAAACGGCACGATCGGCAGTTCTGTGGAATCCGGCGGCGTCGGCGCGATGCTCCGCGCCACCAATCTGCCCGATGGTAAGTATCGTATCCGTCTAACGGCCACCGATGACGTCAACAATCCCAATCGCACCGTAGTCGACGTTCGAGACGTGCAGATCGCTGCCGATCTGAAGCTTGGCAACTTCATCCTGCCGCAGATCGATTACCAGGCCGACCTGCCCGGGCAGGAGCCGTTCGTCATCCAGCGCATCTACGACTCACTCGATGCGACGAAGCCGAGCACGGTCGGGATGGGCTGGCGGCTGTCATATAGCGACATCAAGTACCGCAACACCGAGGACCGCAGCTCGCGTTGGAACAGCGGGACTGCTGCGCGCACGGGCGATCTGCTCTCCGTCGACCTTCCCGGTAGGGGCCAGAGGTCCTTTGCGTTTGTTCCGCAGCAGAACATCGCGTCGCTCGCAGGTGCCACCAGCAAACCACGTTGGGTGTCGCTCGACAACAGCGGTGCGCGCGTCGAGTTCGATACGGACGTCCTGATCCAGCTGACCGAGGGCGAATGGTCGGTCTACTCCGCGCCGGCCGGCTCCGGACTCTCCGCCGCCAGCGCGTACAACTCCAAACGCAGCGGCCAATCGTTGAAGATCATCGAGACCGATGGCACGGTATTCTCGATTGACCCGTCTTCCGGCCGGCTCCAGTCGATGACCAATTCTTTTGGTGAGACGACTACCTACAGCGCCAATCCGTTCGAACCCATCACGCTGCCCGACGGACGGCAGATTCGCTTCACGCAGGAGCCGTCGACCTCGCTCATTAGGACCATCAGCATCGCGCCCACGGCTCAAGCTGTGTTCGAGGCTGAACGGCCGCTTGTCGAGTACGGTTACGAGGCAGAGTCTGGCGCGCAAGGCGCCCCCCGTCGCCTCGTGACGGTCGACAACCACGTCACCCAGCAGCACACGCAGTACACGTACGGCGTCGGCACCAAGTGGGCCTTACTCATGGGCGTGAGTACGAAGAAGCTCGGCACGGACGCAAGCGTTCCCGCTCAGAAGCAGCTCGGCGTCACCTACACCAGAGATGACACGGTCTATTCGATTGAAGACGCCGACGGCAACGAGACCGTCCTCGAGGAAGCTTCATGGGACGGCACCTTCCGTGTGGAACGCGTGCGCGACTCACAAGATCAGATCACCGAGGTCATCTCGCGCGATCAACGCAATCCCAAGGGAGGCGAGCACCTCGAAGGCTACCAGACCACTCGAATCGTCAAGCAGCTCTCTTACCGCGCAGGTGCCAACCCCGGCCCGATCACCGTCAACGCGACCGTCGAACTGTACGGCTACGACAGCAAATACGAGATGGCCGTCAAGATCGGCGACACGATTCAGGACAAGCTCGTCAGCGTCCTGCAGTACCGACCATACACCGTTTACTCCCGGAACGCCGCCGTGCTGTTGGACCCGTCGTCGCTGAGCACCCCCGCGCACGGCCAGACATTCCAAGTGTTCGACGGCGCCGACCCGAACAGCGTTCCCCGTGCCGACTGGTTCCAGCTCTCGTCCGACGTCACCTACGACGCTTCCGGCAACGCGACGGCGACCACGTATGGCAAGTATAATCTCGGCCAGCCTGGCCTGGTCGTCGATGACGCGGGCAACGCATCCAAGGTCTACATCAGCGAGTCACGTATCGGCGACGAGTACGTCCGCACAGTCACCACATCGGAATCGCTGAACCGAACCGTCACGGTTCAAACCTTCGACGATCGTGGTCGGCTTACGAAAACTCAGAGCTACGAGAACGCCCGCACCAGCGAGGCAGGTGCGTTCCTCTCTGGCATCGATGTCGGATCGGCGACGTACACCTATCGCGGCGACTCGTCCGACATCGAATCGATCACCACGACGCAGCCCGGCGTCGCACCGTCCGTCTCGCTCACGCAGTACGACGACAAAGGCCGGGTTACGCTCTCGGCCACGCTTGGTGCCCCGGTTGCCGCCGGTCAGCAGCGCGTCTGGTCGCTCTCGAAGCCCATCTACGAAGGCAACTCTGATCGTGTCCTTTCCACTCGATCCGATGACTTCAAGGACGACGGCGACGCCGTCTGGGAGCCCCTCGTCGATACGCTCCCCGGCGATGCGCGTGACGGTATCTCATCCTATACCAAAGTCGATGATCTCGGCCGAAGCTACGCCAGCTTCAACGAGTACGCGCTCGCCTCGCTGAATCAGTCCGCACCCAACTTTGGCTCGCTTGTCGATTCGAACGCCACCCTCTCCCGCTTCGACAACCGCGGCCAAGTCGTCCGCACGCTGTACCCGGACAACACCGAGTCGCTCACCGTCTACGACGCGAAGGGCCGCGCCGTCTGGACGACTGACCGCTTCGTCTCCGCCTCCAACCGCGAATCGTTCGACGCACAGCACCAGCTGATCGTCACCGCGCCGCTCGCCACAAACACGCTCTACGACGATCAGGGCCGGCAAACCGTCACCCGCCGCGTGGCCAACGCGTCGTTCCGCATCACGCGCACGCAGGTCGGCGCGTCGACGACGCTCCACACCTACGCCGTCACGCTGAACGCGCAGGGCAGCGAGTTGTCCCGCTCCGTCACTCAGTATGACGACGACAACGACGGCCGCGTGAAGCAGACGATCTCGCCCGGCGGCCTGATCTCCACGCCGATCTACAACGCCCGCAATGAACAGACCGGCACAGTCGACAATCTCGGCCAGCAGTCCGACAGCGCCACGCGCGATGTCTTCGTCCTCTCGCCGCGCGACGCCGGCACCACGGTCTACGCCGTGACGCTCAGTTACACCGACGCCGCCGGTGTGAAGCGCAGCAAGTCGGTGTCCGGCAACTCGGCTCAGCTGTACGACAAGTTTGACCGCGCAGGCGAGACGGGAACGCCTGGCAACGGTGATGGGGTCGGCGCCGTTGACGAGTTTCATCCGCTCGCTCGGGCGGCATCTGCCCCGCACGTCTTTGATCCCAACAACCCATTCACACACTTCCACGTCGAGCAACTGCTCGGATCGCTGCGCCTCACGTCACTCATCGACAACCGTACTTACGCGATCTCAATCACTCGCACCGACGGGCCGAATCAAGTCGCCGTCCCACAGAACGCGTCCGAGCACATCGCCTGGTACCGCACCGTCGCCCAGCGCAGCGGCGTCGTCACCCAACGCGCTGGCAATGCGCCCACGGGCACCCCCACGCAGTGGCGCGACACGCTCAGCGAGTCCGACAGCAAGGGCCGACCCACCCTCACTCGCTATGCCGACGGCTCGTTCGCCCAGACGCTCCACTTCGACTACGCCGAGCGAAACGACATCGCGTCCCGCACCGGCCTCACGTTGCCGGCCGCGAGGATCGACGGTCAGAACGTCACGCTGAACGGCGTGCTCGCAAACACGCAACTCGACGCCGAGCCCGTCAACACGCGCCGCGTCGAGGTGTCGCTGGCCCAGCGCAACACCGCCGCGGCATCGGCGGCCACGTGGCGCATCTATTCCGGCACCGGGAAGCTGCTCGCCGTCTTCCTGCCCGCCGTCTTCGATGCCTCTCCGGGCGCAGGCGCCGCCAGCAACCCGCTCTACACTTACCGCTACGACGCGGCCGGCCGGCAGACGCACGAGATCGACCCGCGTGGCAACGCCATCCGGTTCAGCTACGACGCGCTCGGCCGTCGAACCCAGCGCGAGTTGCTCGGCAAGCTCGACGGTGCAGGCGCCACGCCAGCAGACGATGCCAGCGAGTCTTGGATTTACGACGACCGCGGTCGGGTCGAGTCCCACGTCGACTTCACGGGTCGCACAGCCGTGTCGATCTATGATGATTCGACGGTGGTTGCTGCCGGCCGCCTCGTCGAGCAGCGGTTCTTCGCAGCCGGAGTCACGCCGGATGCCACCAAGTCGAATTGGCTCGTCCGCGTCGAGACGCTCTACGACAACTCCGGCGACGCGCGCATCCCCGCCGAACTTCGCAGCAGCCTCGGTCGCGTCGTCGGCATCGTCGAGACGTCCCGCGAGCCGCTCCCCGGCGGGCACGGTGCGTCGGTCGCCAATCCCGTCACGCGTACCACGCTCTATCGCTACGACCCCATCACCGGCCAGCGTTCGTCGATCGCGTCGCCCGAGGGGACGGTCGAATATGACTACGACCCGAAGACCGGCCAGCAGACCGCCACGCGCGCGTTCGGCCCCGGCTCCAACCCGTCGATCGATTCGACCGCCACGACGACGTCGAGCACGAAGTACGACGCCGCCGGCCGAACGATCGAACTCACCCAACACCGCCGCGGTGGCCAGACGGTCGCCGACCGGGTCACTCACTCTTATGGCTTCGCCGGCGAACTCCTCTACACGCTTTACCAGCGGCCCGGCGACGACCTTCGCCACGACTTCGCCTACGACTCGCTCGGCCGCGCGGTCGCGACGTTCGTCAGCGTCGACGACGGCGACGCCATCCGCGGCGTGTCGTTCAAACCCGCCACCGGCGTCGTCACCCGCCTCGACCCCGACGAGCGGCAGGTCAGCAGCCAGCAGTACGTCCTCCGCACCGACGGCCAGCGGACGGGCAGCACGGAGAAGACGTACAAGCCCGACGGCTCGCTCTTCAGCTCCCGTACCATCACGTGGGGCTACGATGCGCTGAACCGCCTCACGAGCGAGTCCATCGATCACACCGCAGGAAGCGGAACGGACGCTCTTCGGACGTATGGCTACGACTTGGTCGGCAACCGCGTCACAGAGACAAGCGGTTCAACAACGACGACGAGCACGTACAATTCCCGCGACTGGCTGACCAGCCAGTCGGTCGGCGGTAACGTGACGACGTTCACGTACAACGCCGACGGCTCTTTAGCATCCAGGGGAGCGGAGAAGCACGCCTACGACGTCCGCGGCCGGCTCGTCTTCGTCGATCACGACGGCGACGGGCAGGTCGATGCCGACGACGTGCGCCTCCGCTCCGACGAGAACGGCACCCGCATCTGGCGACAGCTCGGCAGTTCCACGCCTCAGGTGTTCCTCATGGACGTGCAGAGCCCGACGGGTTACGTGCAGCCGGTCGAGGTGCACAACGCACCTGCGACGGGCGATCCGTCGATCGCCGAGGCGTACCTGCTCGGCGCGGACGTGTACGCGCAGTCCGTCTTCACCACCGGCTGGAGTCACGACGCGCTGCTATACGACACCCACGGCAACGTGACCGGCACCTACGGCGCGGCAGGCCTGACCGAGAGCTACAGCTACACCGCGTTCGGCGCGCCCGACGCGTTCGTGCAGGTGTCGACGAACGCGCCCGTCACGCAGGCGAACGCGAAGACGCACCTGCAATACGCCGGCGAATGGTGGGACAGCGGCCTCGGCATGCAGTGGCTGCGGGCCCGGTACTACGACCCGCAACTCGGCCGGTTCAGCAGCTTCGACAGCTACGAGGGCGACGGAAGCGAGCCGCTGACGCTGCATAAGTTCGTGTACGCTAGCTCCAATCCGGCCTATTACATTGATCCTCGCGGCACATGGCCAAGTTTCTCGCAAGCGTTGGTTGGCGTTGGAATTATAAGTCTATTAGTGTCAGTCTATCAGTTTGTGCGCGCGCCGGGGATTGGCACAGGGCTCGCTCTGTCGTTGGATGTTGCAACGCTTGGTCAAGCGAAATGGCTCAATGTATTTAGTTGGCTCGGTGGAGCGAAGGCTGCCAAGCTAATAATGAACGGCATCAAGGCGGCGTTCGCCTCAAAGAAAGTAATTAGCGATGTTCGTGCGGTAGACTACGCCGTACGTACGCTCTCCAAGCTAAAGATGGACGAAGGTGCATTGAAGCTGGCGATGGAACGGCTGCACGATGTTGGCGCGTGGGGGCGACAGATTGGGAAACCCGTCGACGTGGTCGCCGAAGCGCGTAATGGCCGTCTTGTGTTTGTTGAGGGAAAGGAAGCGCTTCATACAGACGACCTGTTGAGTGCACTAGACAAGTTTAGAGATTCCGAGTACGCGATGCGCAGTGTGTTCAAGCAGGCCGCAGAAAAGTACCCCGGAGTAGATTCGATGGTGATCGTGGCCCATTCTGCAGATCTGCGTCATGGGTATAGTATCGCCAAGGATGGCAAGCTCCTGCTCAACGGGAACGTCGTTAAGGTGTCGGGCAACGAGGTTCGGGTAGTGCTGTCAGAAAGGATACTACAGTGATTAATGACATTCCAACTGTCCATGTCCCGAACGTGGAAGCAGTTGTCGGATGGTATACCTCAGATGAAGTTGGTGCCGCCCTTTGTGAGTCCCCTGTGTCGACCGTGCGGTTGTCGGAGTACTATATAATGAAGTACGTGTTGTCAGTGTCGGAGTGGAACGATGTCATCGATGCGGCAAACCGAGAGGAAATCACGACTGGATTATGTCATCGAGAGGTTGAGTTTGCTGACAGCGCGGTTGTCAATGTATCGTGGTTTGAAGCTGTCGAGTTCGCTTCTATTGTCAGTAGACTTACAGGTATGAAATGGCGATTGCCAACGGAGTGTGAGTGGGAGTATGCAGCAAGGGGGCCCCACGGGTACAAGTTCCCTTGGGGATCTGACGCTTCGGTGAATCCGAGCATGCTGCAGCGCTACGTGCTGTCAGAAGAACCGCGACGCGGGCGGAGTCCGATGCTTCGAGAGAGTCCTGTTGGTTGCGCAGGAATGTGGGAGATCGTGTCTGAATGGTGTCTAGATGAGGCTGTAGATAAATGGTATGGTGGCGCACGGTGGCAGTGTACTGATCCACTCGGCAGCGGCGCGCCGCGGTATCGTTCATTTCGAGGCGGTTCTCTGCTCGATGCAGCGTGGCCACGTTGTAGCTTTCGCGGCTACGCGATGCCCGACTTTAAGAGTTCGTCGCTTGGCATTAGGCTTGTGCATGACGGAGGGCGAATGATGCTGAGACGTAGCGTCTCTGTCGCGACCCGTACAAGTTCGGCGATCGTTCGGTAGCGCGAGCGATCCTCGCCGGATAGATCATGCGCGATGCGGCCCTCTAAGTCGCCATGGACCGTAATGCGGCTGGCACGCGAGCTCGGCCGGGAATGATACGGGGACGTAGCTGCTCTGTCTCAACCCTCCGCCAGCAGCATGATGTTGTGGGTCAGCACACGCAGGAGGAGTTCGTGTGGCCGTCGCACTGCGGTTCGGGCGCGGAGGGCCGAGCCGAGGTTCCGCTTGATCGTGCTGGTCACCGTCTCCGCCTGCCAGCGTTGCCCGTAGACGGGCTTGTCGACACCGCTCGCGAAGCGTTCCTGCATCTCGCGGCGCAGCGGTTCAGCGGCGGGTTTGTCCGTCGGTCGCCCGGCCTTCGGCGGGACGATCGCGTCGACGTTCAGGTCGAGCCGCGCCAGGCGGAGGTTGGCCTCGGAGTCGTAGCCGGCGTCGGCGACGGCGCACCGACGTGGTCGCACCGACGCCAGGCGTGGTAGAGCAGGTCGTCGAAGATGGGAATGGGCACGTAAAACGGGTTCTTCGTCAAGTTCGATGACCGGCACGCGAACCGGATGCATCGGTCGCTGATGATCGACGCGCTGAGAACGCACCTCACGACGTGTTCGCCAGCACTCGGATCCTCAGCAGGTCGAAGTTCGCCCGCCCGTACATCTTTCGCTTGATCAGCTTCAGTCGGTTGACGTGGCCCTCCGTTCTGCCGTTGCTGTAGGGCTGCTCGACGGCCGCGACGGCCGATGACCAATCCCGCGCGATGCCTTTCGCGAAGGCTCGGATCTCGTTCGGCATCTCGTCAATCCGTGACGTGCTTGCCCACGCTTCGAGCTTCAGCTTGTCGCGTCCGCGGATCGCGGCGTTGAACGTCAACACCGCGTCTCGCGCCAAGCCGTTCGAGGGCACACGCTCCAAGATGAGTCGGATCAGCTTCGACTCAGCTACCGTCCGTTCGATCTCCTCGTCGATCGGCAGCCAAGACAGGTGGTTGCCGCTGGGAAGCGGCGGTCGGTAGGTTGTACTCCTG
>JAESFG010000308.1_pt1 | contig 88715 bp, 76 predicted proteins | sample 9269371 | NCBI WGS metagenome assembly JAESFG01 (sample SAMN14506227, study PRJNA617093) | algae metagenome | isolation source: Aetokthonos hydrillicola CCALA 1050 (B3-Florida) and co-occurring... | place: USA: South Carolina | collected 2013-01-01
CCCCCTCCCTGAAGGGAGGGGGTTGGGGGGTGGGTTCTTCGCTGCGCACATAGCGGCCGTCGCCGCCCGCAGCTAAACTCCCCCTCATGGGAACCGAAACCCGCCACCGGCTGCTGGAGGGCGTGCTGCTGCGCCTCGCGCGGCGGCCGGACGCCGGCGAGTTCGTCCTCCGTGGCGGGTTGCTCATCCGCCACTGGCTACACCCCCTCCCGCGCCCGGCCGACGACCTCGACCTCGTCGCCACCTTCCCCTACGACGTGGGCGCGACCGCGACGCGCATTCTCGAAACGCTCGCCGACGAGGGCGTTCCCGACGGCGTCTGCTTCGATCTCGATGAGGCGCGGGCGGAAGGCATCTGGCTCGACTCGGGAAACCCCGGCGTGCGGGTGTTCGTGTGCGGCACCGTCGGCGGCGACGAGGACGACACGCACATCGATGTGACCTTCGGCCCGCCGCCGCGCCCGGCCGCGGTGTTCGGCCCGCTTCCGACCGCGAGCGGGCATGCCGCGCACATCTGGATGTGCCGCCCGGAAGCGGTGATCGGGCACAAGGTGCAGGCGCTCCTGCACCGCGGGCACACCGGCTGGCGGCCGAAAGACCTGAACGACCTCCGCTTGCTGCTCGCCCGCGTGCCCTTCGACGCGTCCGACCTGCGCGCCGCGATCACCGCTTACGTCGCTGATGTAGGGCGTACCGCGGCCGAGGCGCGGAGTTTGTTCGGCCCGACGGCGTGGTGGGGCACGAAGGCGGTCGCGGCCCGCTGGCGCGACTTCGCCGACGAGACCGGCGGTCTTCAGGTGCCGCACGACCTCGCCGCCGTGGTCGCGGGCGTCGCACAGCGGCTGAATCCCGTTCTGGAGGGTGCGTGATGGGCCGCGGGATCGACCGGGCGTTGCTCGACTACATCGTCGCGCACATCGACGAGGACACGCCGCGGCTCGCCTACGCCGACTGGCTCGACGAGAACGACCAGCCGCAGCACGCCGAATTCGTCCGCATTCAGGTCGAGCGGGCGCAGCGGCCGGCGTGGGACCCGGCGCAGGTGCGGCTGCGGCTTCGCGAGGAGCAACTGCTCAAGCAGTACGGCGAGCAGTGGCTCGCGGAGATGCCGAAGGTCGAGGGCGCGCGGTGGGAGGGGTTCCGCCGCGGGGTGGTGGCGGAGGTGTCGTTCGCCAGCTTCGAGGCGATGCGGGCGGCCGCGCCGGCGTGCCGGGCGCTGGCCCCGGTCGAGGCGGTGACGGTCCGGTGGCCGCGGCGGCGCGACGGCCGCGACGAGGGCGAGCCGATCGCCGAGTTGCGCGAGCTGTCGCTCACCGGGCGGCCGGCGCGCGTCGAGGAGGTCCGCTGGCTGGCCGGCTCGCCGCAACTCGCGACGCTCCGCACCCTCACCGCCCGCGGGCTGTGGCCGGACGGTATGCAGCGGCTCGTCGCCTCGCCGCACCTCGGCGGGCTGAAGGCGCTGCGCGTCCCGTCCAACAACCTCGGCAACGCCGGCATCCAACTGCTCGCCGGGGCGGCCGGGCTGGGCGCGCTGGAGGAACTCGACATCTCCGGCCGCGGGGTGTCGGAGCGGTACAACGACGACCCGATCGTGAACTCACCGGGGATGGAGACGCTGGCGGCGTGGGACGGGCTGGCGTCGGTGCGGTCGCTGGCGCTGTCCGGCAACGAGTTCGGCACCGCCGGGTTGCGGACGCTGCTCCGCTCGCCCCGCGCCGCCGGGCTGAAGCACCTGAACATCCGCAACACGCGGCTGGCCGGCGGGGCGATGGCCGCGTTCCACGACGCCCGCCCGGACCTGCGGCTGGAGTCGCTCGACGTCGGCGAGAACTTCCTCGACGCCAACGGGGCCGGGCACCTCGCCGGGGCGGCGTGCCTCAGTGAACTGAAGGTGCTGCGCCTCGACCGGTGCGAGATACCGTCGGCCGCGGCGCGGCAGTTGGCGAAAACGGCCCCGTTCATTGATACGCTGTGCAGTCTGGACGTCGCGCACAACCGGTTCGGGGCGATCGCGCTGAGCGCCTTGCTCGGGCGCCGGCCCGCGGCGCTGCACACGCTGCGGCTGCGCGACAACGACGTGTTCGACAAGGGCGCGGCGGTGCTGACCGGCTCGCCCGGGTCCGACGCGTTGCTCGACCTCGACCTGAGCCTGAACAAGCTCGGCGCGGGCGCGGCGAAGGCGCTCGCCGAGACGCCGTACCTGAAGGAACTGCTGGTGCTGCGGCTGACCGACAACCCGCTCCGCAAGCCGGAGGCGACGGCCCTGTCGGCGTCACCGCTCGGCCAACGGTTGCTGCGCCTGGACCTGCCCGGATACGACCACCGGCCGCCGAGCGGCGCGGACGACCCGATCCCGTTTTGATGTGACTGGCGAGCGTGACACAGGCGAGAAAGCCTGTGCCACGAACACCCTTGCTCACACCGCGACCGGTTCGGCCGTTGTGACGGCCGGCGACCACCCCGGCACCGCGGCCGCCCACTTCTCGACCACCCGCCGCACGTCCGGCGGGGTCTGGCCGTTCGCCTCGGTCGAGAAGAAGTGCCGCTCGATCGCCGCCAAGTCCTGGTCGATCTCGGCCCGCTGCGCCACGGTCACTTCCGGCCGCTCGCGAATTTCGCGCAGGATGCCGGCCGCGACGAACGGGCTGAGCTTCTCCGGCAGCCGGCGGGTGACCTTCGCCGGGCCGCGGCGCAGCACCAGCACGAGCACCACCGCCAGCATGAACAGCGTCAGCACCCCGGCCGCGACGTACCACGGCCACATCGCCTTCTTCTTGCCGTAGGTCGCTTCCAGCGACACCTCCTCCGCGACCGGCGACAGGTCCGCATCGACGTACCGCTGGTAGATGACCTCCTTCGTCGGCACCTTGACCGACGAGAAGCGGAACGTCTTCGGCAGTTCCGTCTGGCCGTCCTTACCGCGAAGGGTCAGTTGCCACGTTCGCTCGGACACGATCGCGTTCCCGGCCGCGTCCTCGTCGAACTTCTTGACGCCCAACCCCTGGTCGTCGGTCTTGGTCACCTCGAAGCCGGCGGGCGCGATCTCGCCCACCAGTTCCTTCAGGTCCGGCACCAACCCGACGCCGACCGCCTTCACTTCGAGGATGAGCGTGCCCTTGTCGGCCTGCCGCTCGTCCAGTGTCTGCGTGACGGTGAGTTGCTCGACCGGGCGCATCTCCCCACTGGCGTCCCGAGCGCTGATCGACACCACCGGCGACTCGACCGGCATCACCACGTAGCCGGACGTGTCGAGGAAGTCGAGATCGATGCGGAGCGGCGGAATCTTGTCCACCTGCGGGCCGCGGGGCTTCAGCAGGACGTATGCGTACGGGGTGTACCGCCAGCCGAACTCCCGCGGGTCGGCCCGCGACGTCACCTTCTCCTCCTGGAACGTGACCGACACCACCTCGAACTGCTCCTTGAGGGCGGTGCGGGCGGCCTGCTCGAACCGGTCGCGGTAGTCGGCCGTCGGGCGGCCGTAGTTGTACGCGTAGGCCATGCTGTTCTGGTTCTGCAGGTAACGGCCGAACCCGCCCGACTCGCGCTCGATGTCCCGCGTGTGCCGGATGTTCACGAACAGCCCGAACGGCCGCCCGTGCCCGACGCTGGTCGAGCCGTCCACCACCGCCTCCAGCTTGATCTCGGTGACGAGGTCCTTGTAGTAGTCGAACAGCTTGGTGGCCTCGGCCGCCTGCTTGTGGTCGCCGACGACCGCGAACCCGGCCTTCAGGTAGTTGAACTTGACGTGCGGCTTCGCCCCGCTCATCCGGATGAACAGGTTGTTGGCGAACTTGCCCAGGTGCTTCTCGCCCAGGTCGCCCGGCAACGCCGTCAGTGCGGCCTTGATCTTCGGCGGCTGCGTCCAGTCCGGCTGCTTCTCCTCGCTGATCATGCCGAGGTCGACCGCCCCGAGCGCGGCCGAGAACCACTGCTCGTACACGTTCACCGTGTGCTCCGGCTCCGGCAGCGTGCGGACCGCCTTCGCGTACTCCTCGGCGGCCTTCGCGAACTGGGCGAACGCCGCGGCGCGGTTGGCGGAGAAGTCGGCCGACTTGTTCAGCTCCTGCTTGAAGTTGATCTCGTCGTGGACGATCGCGGCGCGGGCGGCGATCAGCGCCCAGTGGTCCGGGAACCGCTTCAGCCCGTCGTCCACGGTCTTGCGCGCGACCTCGTAGCCGCGGAGCACCTCGGCCTCGATGTCCTTCTTCTTCCGCTTGGTTTTGGCCCGCTCCTGGTTGGCCGGCTCCTTCCACAGCCCGGCGAGGTTGCCGCGCATCTGGTCGGCCAGCGCCGCGAGCGTCTTCGGCTTCAGCCCGCCGGCCTTGCCGAACACCGTCTCGATGGCCTCGGTGCGGTACACCTCGGCCGAACTGTGGCACGCGGTGAACGCCTTGACCATCATCTCGTCGTCGAGGTCGCCGGCCCCGGCCGGCAGCTTGTGGATGCGGCCGGCCCACCCGGCGAGTTCGGCCAGGTTCCGCTCCTGCTTCGAGCGGGTGAGCGGGATGCCCTCGGCGCGTTGTTCGAACGCGAAGAAGAACCACGAGTACCGGTTCTCGTTCCGCTGCGCGTTCGGGTCGTGGTTGCGCGTCCACACCCGGAGGAACTCCTTCACCAGGTCCTTCGCCTCGCCGGGCTGGGCCGCGGCGAGTTGCTCGATGAGCGGGAACGCCTTGTCCTCCTCGTTCGCCTTCAGGTGCAACCGGGCGACGGTGCCGGCGAGTTTGGGGCGGAGCGAGTCGTCCACCGCGGCGACCCACGCGGCGCTCGGCGCGGCCTTGATGACCTCCGCGACGGGGATCGGCCGCGGGAGGTCCCGCTGCTGCATCATCATCATGCGCTCCATCGGGTCCTCGTCGTCGCCGGAGAAGAACATGTTGCCGAACATGTCCCGCCGCAGCCGCGGGCCGGTGGAGCGGTCGTACCGCTGCGAGAACTCGGCCTCCTTCATCCACCCGACGGCGAGCAGGGTGAGCGCGTTGCGCCACTCCGCGGCCCGCTGCGGGGCGGCCTTGAGCAGCGCCCCGACCGCGGTGAACGACAGCTTGAGCGCGCTGGCCCGGTCGTCCGGCTGGAACGGCTTGGACGACAGCCCGCGGCTGACGAGCGTGCCCACCGACGACAGGATCTCCTGCCCGCGGGCCGGGTTCTTGGTGAAGCTCGCGGCGAGCCACTCCTGGCCCAACTCGTCCTTCAGCCGCGGAGCGAGTTCGACGGCGCGAAGCAGCGCCTCGTCCTTGTCCTCGGCCGGGGCGTCGGCCGCCCCGAGCACGGCCTGCACCGCGCCCCAGGCGCGTTCGAGGTTGCCGCCCTTCGACTCCTTGGAATGCATCGCGAGGAAGTGCCGGGCGAGCAGGTTGAGCGCCTCCAAGTCCTTGTCCTGCTGGGCCTTGTCGGGGGCCGGGAGGAACGCGCCGGCGAACTCGGCCAACCCCGCGCCGGTGAGCAACTTCGCCACCTGCCGCGGGGTGAACGTCGCCTGACCCATCGGCTTTTCGGAGTCGGCCTTGAGCCGCGCAACAGCGACTTCGGGCAGCGTGCCGCCGTTGACGGCCTCGCGCAGGATGCCGCCGAGCGAACTCAGCCGCTCCTTCTCCTCGGCCGGCTTCGGCGCGGCTTTAGTCGGCGGCGCGGCGGCGGCGATGCCGATCACGTCGTCGGCATTAAAGACGTTGCGCTCGACGAACCGCGCGCCGGCCCCGCCCGGCCCGCCCATCATCATTTCCTCCGACGGCCCGCCCATCATGGCGGGGCCGTCGTCGTCGTCGGGCATCCCGCCGCGCGGGCCGCCGCTACGCCCCGGCCCTTGTTGAAGGCTCCGCAGCATCTGCTTGTAGCCGGCGGTGCCCTCGTCCTCGGGCAGCGACGCGAGGTACTTCTTGACCTCGTCCCACTTGCCGAGCGTCACGTTCACCTGGAACGCGGCGATCTCCTTCGCGAGCGCCTTGGCCTCCTCGGCGGCCTTCGGGTCGGGCGCCTTCTTGCCCTTGGCCTTCGGGTCGGCCTCTTTCGGGTCGGCCTCTTTCGGGTCGGCCTCTTTCGCGTCCGGCTCTTTCTTGTCCTTCGCGTCTTCTTTTTTGGGTTCCGGCTTGGGCGCCCACGCCTTGAGGACGGCCGACGGGCGGCGGTCGAAGGAGAGCGACTTGAGCCGCGTCATGCGCGGCGTCTCCTTCGGCCCGCTCGGCCCCTTGCCCGGCATTCCGGGGCCGTCCGGCCCGTCCGGGCCGTTCGGGCCGCCGGGCGGCATCCCGGGTTCGCCCTTCGCCGGGACGAGCGGCGTCGCCGGCACGACGGCCCGCGGCGGCGGGGCGACCGGCGGCTGCGCGTGGGCGGTGAGCGCGGCGGCGAGGGCGAGCGGGGCGAGCGCGAGCGTCTTCCTCACGGGTGCGGCCTCGGGGGGTGTGGTCGGGGGTGGGGGTCGGATCGGCAGGCTTCCCAAGCGGCGCGGCTGCGGCCGCGCCGTGCGACGCGCCGTTAAGCTGCCGCGTCGTTGCAACGACGCCGCTCGGGAAAGCCACTCACTGACGAATGGAGCGAGAAGGCGGCTTAGTGCCCGGTGTCCTCGATCGGCGGCGCGCCGCCGGCCCCGCGGACGTCCTGGTTCTTCGGCACCTTGCCCTTGTTCGGCTTGCGGCCGAGGCACGAGCAGCAGCCCTTGCACTGCTTCGGCAGGTTCAGCCCCTGCAACTCCGACAGTTCCATCCGGGCCAGTCGGATGGCCGCTTCGAGGTCTTCGCGGTGCTTGGCGGCCGCCGCGGCATCGCCCCGCTTGTCGGCGTCCTCGGCCAGCAGCTTGTACGTCTGCCGGGCCGACTCGATTTCCGGCTCCCAGTCGTCGCGGCCCAGGCCTTCGAGCCGCATCAGCCACGTCGCGTAGTACTGGCTGTTGGCCAGCGCCGAGCGGGCGTCCTCGACCAGCTTCGGGTCGGCCGACGGGTCGGCGGTCAGTTCGCCGACGAGGGTGCGGAGTTCGCCGTGCGCGTCCGGCAGTTGGCGGGCGAGCATCTGGGCCTTGGCCTTCTCCAGCCGGATCTTGCGGCCTTCCGCGACGCGGCCTTCGGGCAGTTCCTTCAGAGCCAGGTTGTACTCTTCGACGGCCACGTCGTGGTCGTCGTTGGCCGCGGCGGCCTCGGCCGCGCGGACGTGCCGGGCGACGAGGTCGAGCTTGCGCCCGTCCACGCCGGGGCCGAAGAAGTGCGCGACCGCGGCGCCGACGCCGACGAGCGTCCACGCGGTGAGCAACAGGATGCGAAGGGCCATGAACCACCTCCACACGGACTGACAGTTCGGACCGTTACGAGAATATCAGGTTTCGCCCCGCGGGTGAATGGGGCTTTTTCGGCACGAAGAACCCACCCCCGGCCCCTCCCTGAAGGGAGGGGAGAAAAACCCTCGCGCGCCGATTCTGCGACTGAGTCATTCGCTCTTTCTCCCCTCCCTTCAGGGAGGGGTCGGGGGTGGGTCACGCCCCCTTCGGCCGCCGGCCCGGCTCCCACCCGGTGCCGAGCAGGAGCAGCGCCGCCGGCAATAACGCCAGCACCGCCGCCCCCGCCCCCAGCGCGATCAGCGCGTACTCGCGGGCAGTTAGCTTTTCGCCCGTCTTCGGCTTCGCCCGTTCGTCGATTTTTGACACCAGCTCCGTCGTCAACTGCTTCTCGTTGCCGTCGTGGTAGGTGCCGTTCAGCCGGGCCGCGGTCTGCCGCAGCGTTGACACGTCCTGCCGCGTCGTGTGCCCGTCGAGCGACTTGCCGACCGTCGGGTTGCCCACCCCCACCATCACCACATTCGAGCCGATCGACACCGGCATTTTCGGCATCCCGGTGGCCGGCACGGTGTCGCCGTCGGTCACCACCATCAGCACCGCCGACCCCGGCGGCCACGGCTTGGCGATTTTGACGGCCTCCTCCAGCCCGGCGAAGATGTTCGTCTCGCCCGGCTTGAACGCGTGCCGCATCGGCAGTTCGGTCAGGATGTTGCGGATCACCTCGCGGTCGGCGGTGTCCTTCACCACCGGCTTGGCCTCGGCGGCGACCGCGATCACCGTGGTCTTGTACCGCTCGGCCTGCACCCGCTCGAAGAACGACTGGATGAGGTCCGCGGCACGATTGGACCGCTTCTGCGTCCCGCCGGGGCCGGCGTCCTCGACGTTCATGCTCCGGGACACGTCCAGCACCAGCACCAAGTGCCGGTATTCGCTCTCCTTGATCTCGCCGGCCTTGTGCGTCTTCGGCGGTAAGACGACCAGCACCGTGGTCCCGAACGCGACGGCCGCGATGGCGAGCACGCGCAGGACCGGGGACGCGACCGCGACTGCCAGCCGCGCCCGGCCGGGGCCGAACGCCAGCGGCGCGACCCGCAGCACCCGGGCGAAGTGCAGCAACTCCGCCGCGACCGCCACCACGACCACCGCGGCGGCGACGGCGAACCCGGCCGCCACGGCGTTCACGCCGTCGGTCGATTCGGCGGCCAGTTGAGGCAGCGTGATCACCACGGCGTGTACCTCAGCCCGAGCAGCGACAGCGTCGCGAGCAGCAGCAGGACCGCCCCGGCCAGCGCGAACGGCTCGTAGTAATCGACCGTCTCGACCATCGTCGGGGTGAGCTTCGCCTGCTTGAGGGTGTCGATCTTCTTGAACACCGCCGGCAGCGCGTCCGGGTCGTCGGCCCGGAACGCCTCGCCCCCGGTCTGCCGGCAGATGTTGATCATCTCGGCCTGCGGCTCCATCGCCGCGACGATGATGCAGAACACCGTCACCTTCTCGGCGACCAGTTCGCGGGACAGCTCCTCCGCGTCGCTGAACAGGTCGTAGCTGATGCCGTCGGTGATGAGGACGATCATCTTGTCGCCCTCGTCCCGCCGCCGCAACTCGACCTTGCACCCGCGGAGCGCCTTGGCGATGGCGGTGCCGCCGAACGCCGCCGGTGCGGTCTCGGGCCGCATGAACGGCGGCGAGCACTTGATCGCCGACGGGTCGGTGGTGAGCGGCACCCAGTGGACGAACGCGTCGCCGAAGAACGTCAGCCCGAACGCGTCGCCCTTGCGGTAGTCGAGGAACGCGTCGATCGCCTTCATACTGGCGTCGTACCGGGTGCCGTCGCCGAACGGCGCGGTCATGCTGCCGGACACGTCGACCGCGAACTGGATGTTGGTGAGCGACCGCTTCTGCTGCGGCGGGCCGTTCCGCTGCGGCCCGGCGAGCACGCACACGACCACCGCGAGCAGCAGCGGCAGCGTGGACTCGGCCAGCCCGATGAGGGCGAACGCCCACCACCCGCCGCGCGCCTTCGCGCGGTCGAGGGGCAGTACGATGCGGCGCGAGGGAAGCAGCCACCGCCCGCCCCACACCGCGGCGAGCAGAATGACCGGCAGCGCGAGCGCGAACAGCACCTCGGGGTGTGCGAACTTCGGCATCACCAGCGGGAGTTCTTTGGTCGTCACGGCGCACCTCCGGCGAGGTCGATCGCTTCGGGCGGGAGGTCGCGGTACGGGGCGAGCAGGGCCGGCACATCGACCGGCTCGCGCTCGCCGGGGCGGTGCAGCCAGGCTTCGAGCTTGGCGAGCAGCGGCCCGGCTTCGGGGTGCGAGCGGAGCTTCTCGGCCGCCTCGCCGGGGTCGGCGTCTTCGAGCTTCAGCCGCTTCCGCCAGTACGCGAGCAGCCCGCGCTCGAGACCGGCCAGTTCCGCCTGTGACAGCTTGCCCGCGACCGCCCCTTCGACGAGCGGGCGGAGCTTGTCGGCCAGCGAAACGGGCGTGTCGGCGTCCGCGGCGGCCTTCTTGCGTCGCGGGAGAAAGAAGGAGGCGACCAGCGCGATCAGGCCGATCGACCACAGCGCGATCGCGCCGGCGACGAGCCACTTGTACCCGCCGACCCGCGGCCCGGGGGCGATTTCGAGCGCGTTCGGCTTGATCTGCCCCGGCGGGAGCGTTTCCGTCACCTTCACCTGGAGCGGTGGCAGTTCGCCGACCGGGGTGCCGTCCTTGCGGACGAGGTACTGGCGGAGGTCGTGCGTGCCGGGGGTGAGGGCGAAGTATTCGAGGTCGTAGCGGAAGTCCGAGCCGTGCGGGTACACCGCCGCGACCCGCACGACGACGGCCGCCTTGCGGTCCGGGTCGGGCTTGGCGGCGAGTTCGCTGCCCGGCAGCACGACCGCTTCCAGCCTGCCGGTGATGCCGACGGTGGTCTGCGGCTGTGCGTGCGCCGTCAGCGCCCCGACGAGCAGGGCGAGCACCGCGACCGTGCGAATTCGCGTTCCGATCGCCATTCCGCCTCCGAACCGAGAGCTTGCTGGGCGATCCGCGTGGGTGTTGCCCCTCGCCCGGCCTTCGCTCACGTGAGTTACGCCTACGCGTTTCCCCTCACCCGGCCTCGAGGACTCGGCCGACCTCTCCCCAGCGGGGAGAGGTCCATCCGGGGACACGCACCGCTCAACGGCGCGCTGAGCTAAACGCTGCGGCGGATGCACCTCTCCCCGCTGGGGAGAGGTCGCCGCCGGCTCTGCGGCGGCGGGTGAGGGGAAACCACATACGCGGCTCCTCCTCTCGCGCTACCGCCGGCCGCGGCCGAGCACGTTCCGCCCCCGCAGGAAGTTCCGCAGGTCGGCGACGAACGGCCGGTCGGTGCGCACCAACAGGTGATCGACCCCGGCCCGCTTCAGTTGCCGGGCGGTCGCCTCCGGGGAAGTCCACGCGGCCCCGCCGCGGGTCACGAACACGCGGCCGGTTTCCGCCTCGCCCGCACGCAGGAACCCGGCCCCGCGAACCCCGCCTTCGGCCGGGTCTTGCAGCCGGATCACCGCCACGTCGTGCCGCTGCGCCAGAAGCTTCAGCGCCGGGACGGCTTCCTCGTCGTGCAGGTCGGTCAGCGCGATCACGAGGCACCGGTTAGCGAGCGTCGGGGCCAGTTGCGCCACCCGGCGGCCCAAAGTCGTCGGCTCGTCGTAGCGGAACCGGCGGAACGCGTGCAGCCACTGCAACACCTGCGGCCGGGATAAGCTCGGCTCCATGCGGATATCCCGCCCGCCGACGCCCACCACGCCCACCGGGCTGACGCGGTCGAGGCACGCGAACGCCAACCCGCCGGCGATGTGGACCGCCACCGCGTACTTGCTCTTGCGCACCGACGTCACCGTCATCGACGCCGACGTGTCCAGCAGGATGTAACAGGGAAGCTGTTTCGGCGCCTCGTACTCCTTGACGAACGGCTTGCCGGTGCGGGCGGTCACCTTCCAGTCGATCGCGCGCACCGGGTCGCCCGGCAGGTACAACCGCGACTGCGCGTACTCGATCCCGCTGCCCAGGAACGGCGAGCGGTCGTTGCCGTAGGCCAGCGCGTCGGCCAGTTTCTTCACCGCGATGAGAAACTGCCGGGCGTCGAGGTGGTCGGCGGTGTCGAGTTGCCCTTCCATGGGTCACCCGCGGGCCGCGACGACCGTTTTGGTCCCGCGGGTGAGGTCGTGGAGGATCTCGCGCAACACCCGGTCGCCGTTCTTGCCGTCCGCGAGCGCCTCATAAGTCAGGCGGATGCGGTGCAGGATGACGTCCGGGGCGAGGGCGTACAGGTCGTCCGGGACGACGTACCCGCGACCGCGGATGAGCGCCCGGGCCTTCGCGGCCTTGATCAGCGCGATCCCGGCCCGCGGGCTGGCGCCGAGTTCGAGGTCCGGGTGCGACCGCGTCCGCGTGACCGCGTCCACGACGTGTTCGAGGAACGTGTCGGAGACGTGGACCGCTGCGGCGGCCTCCATCGCGGTCACCAGGTCGTCGATCGAGCCGACCGGCTCTTCCGCGAGCACGTCGAATTCGGTGCGGGCGGTCGCCCCGCCGCCCTCGCGCTTCACGCCCAGGTTCATGTTCCGACGCAGGACTTCGCGCTCCTCGTCGGGCGTCGGGTACTTCAGCCGGTGCCGCAGCATGAAGCGGTCGAGTTGGGCTTCCGGCAACTCGAACGTGCCGGCCTGCTCGACCGGGTTCTGCGTCGCGATCACCAGGAACGGCGACGGCAACTTGAACGCTTCTTTGCCGATCGTCACCTTGCGCTCCTGCATCGCTTCGAGCAGCGCGGACTGTACCTTCGGGGCGGCGCGGTTGATCTCGTCGGCCAGCAGCAGGTTCGTGAAGATCGGCCCCTTGTTGACGCGGAACTCGTTGGCTCGCTGGTCGAGGATTTCGGACCCGAGGATGTCGCTCGGCAGCAGGTCGATGGTGAACTGGATGCGGGCGAACTGCAGGTGGATCGACTTCGCCAGGCACGACACCAGCAGCGTCTTCGCCAACCCGGGCACGCCTTCCAGCAAGAGGTGCCCGCTCGTCAGGAGCGCGATCAGGATGCGCTCGACCACGACGTCCTGCCCGACGACGACGGTGCCGATCCGCTGCCGGACGCCGTCGAGGAACGTGACGACGGACGGCGGCGCAGCGTGTGCGGCGGGCGAGCCGTTGGCGGTAGCGGACATGCCGTCTCCGGGGTGGTTTGCGGACGCGTTCGCGGGAGAGAGACGTCGCCCGCGGGCCGCGATTTCACGGCCTGGGGCGACAGAGAGGGTTCGATCGTGAGGAGAGTATACACACCCGGGCCGCCGGCACAAGTACCCTGTTTTGCCCCCGTTACGCGAGCGTAATGCGGATCGCCTGCGGGTTGCAGCGGACGCGCAGCGGTTCCTTCCCGCTCACCCCGCGGCTCACCACCATCACAGTTCCGGCCTTCTCAAAGACGCCCATGTCGAACCGGCGGCCGTACTTGCTCGGGACGAAGATCGAGCCGAGCAGGGGAACGCGGACCGCGCCGCCGTGGACGTGCCCGCACAGCATCAGCCCGACGCGGTGCCCGACGCCCCAGTAGAAGTTGTCCGGGGTGTGGCTCAGGCACAGTCGGAAGGGTTCCGCGGGCGCGCCGCTCAGGTCCGGCTGCGGGCCGAACCACGGCCCCTCGTGCCCCACCACGACCACCGGCACGCCGCGAACGGCGATTTCGCGCCACCCGTTGCCCAGAACGACGCACCCGGCCGCGGCGAGTTCGGCCCGGGCGCGGTCCGGATCGTGGTACAGGTCGTGGTTGCCGAGCACCGCGAGCTTGGCGACGTTCGCCCGCAGCGGGCCGAGCAGTTCGCGAATCCAGTGGTGGTGCGCATCGCTGTCGAGGTAGTCGCCGCCGAGGCACACCAGATCGGGCACCGGGCCGGCCGCGAGTTCCGCGAGGACGCGTTCGAAGTACAGCCGGCTCGGCGTGCCGTGGAAGTGGAGGTCGGTGAGCAGCAGGATGGTGAGCCCGCTCAGTTCGGGCGGTCGGTTCGGCAGCCTCAGCGTCAGGTCGGTGACGTCGATCTTGAACGCGCCGTTGCCCGGCACGCGGGTGAGGGCTTGCCCCTTGCCGTCGCCGATCAACTTCTCGCCGAGTTCCGGCCACAGGTCGATGGTGCGGGTGGTTTCCGACGCCACACACGCCGGCGGCCGGCGGAAGTGGCGAACGAGGGTGACGACCGCGTACAGCCCGCCGACCGGGACGCACGCGAACACGAGCGCCGCGGCCGCCATGCCGAGGTCAAGAGCCGCTTCGACCTGCGACAACCAGTACAGCGGCGGGAAGGCGAGGATGAGCAGCCCGGTCAGGTGACGCAGCGGCTTCAGCAGCGGCTTTGGCAGCGCGCAGCCGTAGACGAAGTTGAGCGCGGACATGAGCGCGTAGCAGTAGCCGACCCACGCGACGAACCCGACGAGAGCGGCGGTCACCATGGGGTCATGCTACGGCCGGTGAGAAGTGCGTGAAGCCGGTCGCGGCCCGCGGCGCGACTCCGTTTGGATTCCTGTAGCCCGACCCCCACTTCCCACAGGATTCTGCGATGCACAGCACCCCCAGCCGGCGGCACTTCCTCGCCGCCCTCGGCGCGGCCCCGCTGCTCAGCCCGGCGGCGTTCGCGGCCGAACTGCTCCGCACCCCGGCACTGACCGAGGGGCCGTTCTACCCCGACAAGATCCCGCTCGACACCGACAACGACCTCATCATCATCGGCAAGAACACCACGCAGGCGGTGGGCGAGATCACCCACCTCACCGGCCGCGTGCTCGACGTCAACGGCAGCCCACTCAAGGGCGTGACGGTCGAGATCTGGCAGTGCGACGGCAACCAGGTGTACCTGCACTCGTCGGACAGCGGCCGGAAGAAGGACCAGCAGGACAAGAACTTCCAGGGGTTCGGCCGCTGCGACACCACCGACAAGGGCGAGTACCGGTTCCGCACCATCAAGCCGGTGGCGTATCCCGGCCGCCCGGCCCCGCACATCCACTTCAAGGTAAAGCGGGACAGCAAGACGCTGCTGACCAGCCAGTTCATGGTCCGCGGGCACGCCGGGAACGCCCGCGACGGCATCTTCGGCGGCGTCCGCGACGTCATCGACCGTGAGCTTCTTTTGGCCGATTTCAAGCCCGTCAAGGACTCGAAGATCGGCGAGTTGCAGGCGTACTACGAGATCGTCGTCGGCCTGACGCCCGACGAGAAGGACATGGGCTCCAAGAAGTAACCAACCGGAGACACACGATGCGCGTTCTGGCACCGGGTTTGTTCCTGGCCGGCCTGCTGGCGGTGGTCTCGACCGGCGAGGCCCAGCCGCCCGGCGGCGGCAAGGAGGAGAAGGACAAGGGCGGGTTCGGCAAGGGCGGCAAGGCCGTCAGCACCGACGACATGGTCGCCCGGCTGATGGCGTTCGACGCCAACAAGGACGGCAAGCTGACCAAGGAGGAACTGAACGACGCCCGCCTGCACCCGCTGTTCGAGCGGGCCGACGCGAACAAGGACGGCGTCGTCACGAAGGACGAACTGACCGCCCTTCTGACCAAGGAAGCCGCGGAACTCGGCGCCGGCAAAGGCGGGCCGGGCGACAAAGGGGACAAGGGCGGCGGGAAGGGGGACAAGGGCGAGAAGGGCGACAAAGGGGACAAGGGCGATTTCCCCGGCGGCCCCGGCGGGTTCGGCCCGCCGCGCCCCGGCGAGATCTTCCCGTCGTTCATCCGCGACCAACTGAAGCTCACGGCCGAGCAGAAGAAGAAGTACGACGAGTTGCAGAAGGACCTGGACGCCAAGCTCGACAAACTGCTGACCGAGGAGCAGAAGAAGCAGTTGAAGGAGTTCACGCCGCCGGCCGGGTTCCCGCCGTTCCCCGGCGGTCCCGGTGGGCCTCCGGGCGGGGCTGGCGGGCCGCCGAAGGAGAACGACGCGCCGGTCGGGGTCGCTCCGCCGCCGCGGGCCAAGCTGCGTGACGTGCCGGTCACCCCGGCCAACCTCCGCGCCGCGGTCGAGAAGGCCATGCCGCCGCTGTGGACCGCCGTCGAGGGGCACTCCGAGAGCCGGTCGTGCTTCACCTGCCACAACCACGCGGTGCCGCTGCTGGCGTTCACCACCGCCCGCGACCGCGGGTTCACCGTGCCGAAGGACAAGCTGGCCGGGCTGGTCGAGTTCGTGGCGACCGACATGGGCCGGCACCGCGACCGGTTCGCCCGCGGGCAGGGGCCGGGGCCGTTCCCGGCCGGTGGCGAGACCGACAACACCGGGTACGCGCTGTTCGCCCTCGACGTCGGCGGGCACAAGGCCGACGCGACCACCGCGGCGATCGCCAACTACACGCTCGGCAAGGACAAGAGCCGCGACCACTGGGGGTTCCGCGCCCCGCGGCCGCCGTCGGAGCACAGCCTGTTCACCCCCACCGCGATGGCCGTCCGCGGGCTGCAGAAGTTCGCCCCGGACGACCGCAAGGCGGAGGCCGCCGAGCGGGTCAAGGCGGCCCGCGGGTGGCTGCTCAAGACGCCCGCCCGCGACACCGAAGACCGGGTGTTCAAGCTGGTCGGGCTGAAGGCCGCCGGCGCGACCGCCGACGAACTGCAGGCCGCCGCGAAAGAACTGCTCGACACCCAGCGGGCCGACGGCGGCTGGGGGCAACTCGACTCGATGCCGAGCGACGCGTACGCGACCGGGTCGGCGCTGTGGGCGCTGCACACCGCCGCCGGGGTGCCGAACGACGGCCCGGCGTACCGCGGCGGGCTGAAGTACCTGCTCGGTTCGCAGGCCGACGACGGCACGTGGCACGTGCGGACGCGGAGCAACGCGATCCAGCGGTACTTCGAGACCGGCTTCCCGTACGGCAAGGACCAGTTCATCTCGTGCGCCGCGACCGGCTGGGCGACCGCGGCGGTGGCCCTCGCGTGCCCGCCGAAGCCGTGAAGCCCGAATGAGAGCCGCCCCGCGACGGTCGCGGGGTGATGCCCGAACGCGTTTGGACCTGTGACGACCGATTCACCCTTAATGGAGATGCGACGATGCGTGCGTTGGCTGCTTTCCTGTTCGTCGGTACGGTGCTGGTGGTGACGTCTTACAGCACGGCCCAGCCGCCGGGCGGCGACAAGAAGGGCGACAAGGGGCCGGGCGACAAGGGCGGGGACAAGGGCGATAAGGGCGGTAAGGGCGGCGACCGGGGCGGGTTCCGCGGCCCGCCGACCCCCGGCCAGGTGCTGCCGCCGTTCCTGATCGAGCAACTCAAGCTGACCGACGACCAGAAGAAGCAACTGGACGCGATCCAGAAGGATGTGGACGCGAAGCTCGACAAGCTGCTGACCGACGACCAGAAGAAGCAACTGAAGGAGATGAAGGACCGCGGCCCGGGTCGCGGCCCGGGCGAGAAGGGGCCGCCGGGCGAGAAGGGCGGCAAGGGTGACAAGGGTGACAAAGGCCCGCCGCAGGAGTAAGGACGCCGCGAACCCCGCCCGCAAGGGCGGGGTTCTTTCGTCGGTGAACCGCCCGCCCGCCCCCGGCCTCCAATAGACTGTAGGTTTCGGCGCGCACCGCGCCACGACCGCGGAGGCGGGCCGATGATACGGGTTGTTGCGCCGAGCCGGCTGCACTTCGGGCTGTTCCGCGCGTCCGCGGCGGCCGACGGCGAGCGGGCGTTCGGCGGGGTCGGGCTGATGGTCGAGCGGCCCGGCGTGGTCGTGTGCGTCCGCCCGGCCGACTCGTGGCAGTTCGAGGGGATGCTCGCCAGCCGCGCCCAGGTCTTCGCCGCGCGGTTCATGCTCTCGCTGCCCGAGGAACGCAGGCGGCCGTATCAGGTGCTGGTCGAGCGGTGCCCGGCCGAGCACACCGGGCTGGGCGTCGGGACGCAACTCGGCCTCGCCGTGGCGAAGGCGCTGGCGGTGGCGAGCGGCGCCCCGGACCTCTCGTCGGTCGAACTGGCGGCCCGCGTCGGCCGCGGCGAGCGGTCGGGCATCGGCGCACACGGGTTCGACCGCGGCGGGCTGCTGGCCGACGCCGGCAAGCGGGGCGAGCCGGTGTCGCCGCTCCTGGCCCACGTCACCCTGCCGGAGCGGTGGCGGGTGGTGCTGTTCAACCCGAAGGCCGACCGCTGGCACGGCGACCGCGAGCGGGCCGCGTTCGCGGCGGCCGCGCCGAGCCAGACCGACACCCTCCGCGACCTCGCCGAGCGCCAACTGCTGCCGGCCGCCGCGGGCGGCGACCTGGACGCGTTCGGGGACGCCGTTCACGCCTTCAACCGGCTCGCCGGCGAGCCGTTCGCGGCGGTGCAGGGCGGGGTGTACGCATCGCCCGAGGTCGCGGCCCTCGTCGAAGACCTCCGCGCCAGCGGGGTGAGGGGCGTCGGCCAAAGCTCGTGGGGGCCGACCGTGTTCGCCGTGGTCGCGGACAACGACACCGCGGTGTCACTGGTCGAGCGGTTTCGCGGCCGGGTGCCGGCGTACGTCACCCGCGTCTCGGCCGGCGGGCACATGGTGCAGTGAGTGAAGGCAAAAGGTAAACGCCCATCTGTGTGGTCGCAAGCCCCTTCACTTTTGCCTTGACCCTTTTCCCTTTTGCCTTCTCACCTCGGGTCCGTCATCGTGCGGAGCCGCGTCCCGCCGCGGGCGTAGTCGCCGTCGCACGGGCTGAGCGCCGGCGGCACGTACGCCCACGCCGGCCCGGCCTCGCCGTCGGCCCGGCCCTCGGCGTACAGCTCGCCCATCAGCTTCGGGTCGAAGCTCACCGACGTCTTGGCGCTCAGGTCGGCGTCCTGCCGCAGTGCGATCATGTGATACCGCACCCCGGCCAGCCGCGACTGCCAGTACAGGTTCGCCAACTCCGACCGGCACTGCGCGAACAGCGCCGCCTCGGTGGTCGCCGCCAGCACCGGCAGGATGCGCCGCCGCACCGGGCCGGCGTCCGGGTACAGCTTGCCCGCGACGATCGCATAGAAGCACGGCGCGCCCGGCGGCGGGTGCGGCTGGAACTGCGGCCCGGCCGCCGCGGCCGCCGTCGCGAACACCCCCGGCGGCATGAACAGCGGGGCGGTCACGCCGCCGTCGATGTGCCACTCGGTCGTCCGCCGCCCGTCCACCTCGATCTCGAACGGCACCGGCGGGAACGCGCCCGGCACCGACGCGCTCGCCAAGAGCACGTCGCGGAACAGGCTACAGCCTTCGGGGCACGGCCGGTTGGCGATCGCGCCCATGTCCCAGATCACCGCCCGCTTGGTCCGCAGGTCGGTCGTGCCGACGTACAGCCGCCGCCCCTTGCGGTGCTCGGCCGCGATCCGCTCCATCAGCCGCTGATCGACCTGGCTTTCGATCAGCCGGCGGAGCGGGGCGGTGGTCGCCACCGACTCGCGGAACGGGATCGTCACCCACGACCGGACGCGGAAGATGTCGCCCGCGCTCACACCGGTATAGAGTCGCATCGCCTGCGGGTCGTACTCGCTGCCCAGGAACGCGAACGGGGCGATCAGCGCGCCGGTGCTCGACCCGGTGACCACGTCGAACTCCGGCCTCGCGCCGGCCCGCGTCCACCCGTCGAGCACGCCGGCGCTGTACGCGCCGTACAGCCCGCCGCTGGACAGCGCGAGTACGTGCTTGGGCGTGCGGAGGCCGTCCACGAGGTCGGCCGGCGACGTCAGCACGACGCCCGGCGGCACGTGCGCCGGCCCCTCGACCGAGGCCCGCGCCGTGTGCTTGGCGCCGCCGGCGTGCCGGTCCGCGTGACACCCGAGCAGTGCGGCCAGCAGGAGTAACAGCGGGGCGCAGTTCCGCGACGTGACCATGCGGCGCGTCGTACCGTCGGCCCGCCGGGGTGTCAATGCCGACTTGTGTTTGGTTTTTCGTGTTTGGTGTTTTGTTCTGCGCCGCGCATCTGGGGTCCGCGCGACATATCAGAAAGAGAAACACCAAACACGAAAAACCAAACACAAAACACTACTTCTCCACCGGCACGCGCTTCAGTTGCTCGTCGATGCTCTTGGCCCGCTGCTTGATCGCGTCCCGCAGGCGGTTCACGTGGTGCTTGTGGTCGCGGCCGGCGTTCGCGTCCACCGACGCCAGCGCCGGCGTCACCACCGCCTCGTACTCATCCAGCCGGGCCGACAGCGTGATCGGGTTGAAGTGCTTGTCGCGGACCTCGCGCAGCCGCGCGTAGTACCGCTTCTTGCCCTCCTTGGTATTCACGAACTGGGCGGCCACGAAGCCGTTGAACCCGGGCAGGATCGGGCCGTTCGGGTCGCCGAACATCTGGTCCATCCCCGACGGGATGAACGTGATCTTGTTCGCCTTCGGGTCGTGGTAAATGCGGTAGTTGTTGCGGTTCATCGGGTAGCCGTCCCAGTCCCACGTCACCGCTTGCAGCACCAGGTAGCTGACGAACCGGTCCACGTCGAGCAGCTTCTCCAGTTTCTCGAACCGCTTCTTCTCGTCGCCCTCGCGGGCCGCGGTCAGAAGCGCCTTGAGGTCGGCCCGGTCGGCCACGTCGCCCTCGCCGCTCACCAGTTGCAAGTCCTGGTCGATGTCGCGGAGGAACCCGCCGTCGTAGAAGTTGCCGTGCCCGGTGCCGCCGAAGTGCGCCTTCAGGAAGACGCGGTCGTAGCCTTCTTTGAGGTAGTACAGGCCGCGCGGGCGGCCGTTGAGCGTGACCAGCGCGTGGGTGACGCGCGACGCCGGCACCCCGCACGCGCGGTAGAGTTCGCCGCACAGCAGTTCCGACAGGTAGCTCGGGTCTTGCACCGAGTTCGACAGGTGGAACTTGTCCAGCCCGCGGAACCGCTGGGCGTCCACGTACTTGTCGGCGTTGAGCGTCAGCCCCGGCTTGTCGTTGAAGTCGCGCCAACTGCCGGCCGCGCCCTTCAGGTGGACGCCCACGTCCTTGAGTTCGGTGTCGCCCTCCTTGAACGTACACTTGACGTACTTCCGCGGCTCGCGGCCGAGCGCCTCGACCTCCTTCTTGCCCACGTCGATGGCGATTTTGAGCACCTGCGGCTTGCGGAACAGGGCGTCGCGGTCGGTGATGAGGCGCGGCGGCGGGGCGACCTCGGCGGCGGGCAAGGCGGCGAACCCGGCGAATACGAGGGGCAGGGCGGCGAGGACTCGCGTCATGGTGAGGTCCGGTGTGAGCGGCAAGCGTGACACGATTGTACCCGCGGCCCGGCGGCCGCCACAAGCGCGACGCGGAACGGCAATTTTGGCCGCCCGTTCATATAGTATACTTCGGTGCAAATCGTGTCAACGGGCGGAGGCGGAAATTTTCGGCCCGCGGAACCCACCCCCGGCCCCTCCCGACAGGGAGGGGAGAAAAACATTCGCGCGCCGTCAACGTCAACGAACTGTCGGTGCTTTTCTCCCCTCCCTGCAGGGAGGGGCCGGGGGTGGGTTCCTGCCACACTCCGTATGATGTCACCTTGCCGCGGCGAACCGCTCACCCGGCCGCGGCGTCACTACTTCGCGGGGTCCAGGCCAAGGACTTCGCGCACGAGGTTCAAGAACATGCCGACGAAGCTCGACATGGCGCGTTTCGCCAAATTTTGCAAAGACATGGGGTTCATATTCCAGTCGTCCGAAATCTACGGCGGGATCAACGGGTTCTGGGACTACGGCCCGCTCGGGGTCGAGCTGAAGCGGAACATCAAAGAGGCGTGGTGGCAGGACATGGTCCGCAACCCGCCGCCGGGGCCGGACGGGCAGGAGATCCGCATGGTCGGGCTGGACTGCTCGATCATCATGAACCGCAACGTGTGGGTCGCCAGCGGGCACGCGGCCGGGTTCAGTGACCCGATGGTCGACTGCAAACTGTGTCGCCGTCGATTCCGAGCTGACAAGCTGTATGTTGGAACCCGTCTCGCAAACCCGTCTGCTCAAATCGAAGCGGTGCATTCCGTCGAGGCGGATGACCGCGCACAGGCGAAGGAATTGCTCGACGCCTTCTTCACCAAGCTTTACAAGAAACGAGAGAGGTCGGACCACCCACTGTCCGCGTCAGCTAACCAGTACGTCCACACAATCACGGAGTATCATAGCCACGGCTTCACCGCGCTAATTCCATGTCCAATCTCTGAATGTAAGGGAGAACTCACCGAGCCGCGCGCCTTCAACCTGATGTTCGAGAGCCACGCTGGGCCGATCAAGAGCGAGGACAACCTCGTCTGGCTGCGGCCCGAAACGGCACAGGGGATCTTCGCCAACTACAAGAACGTGCTCGACTCGTCGCGGCTCAAACTGCCGTTCGGGATCGCGCAGGTGGGCAAGGCGTTCCGCAACGAGATCAACCCGCGGAACTTCACCTTCCGCTCCCGCGAGTTCGAGCAGATGGAGATCGAGTTCTTCTGCCACCCGGACGAGTCGATGAAGTGGTACGAGTACTGGCGCGACCTCCGCAAGAAGTGGTACAGCACGCTCGGGGTCAAGAGTGAGAAGCTCGTCCCGCGTGAGCAGGGGAAGGAAGAACTGGCACACTACTCGATCGGCACCACCGACATCGAGTACCTGTTCCCGTTCTCCGACGAGCCGCAGGAACTCGAAGGCGTCGCCCACCGCGGCGACTTCGACCTGAGCGCACACGCCAAGCACAGCGGCAAGGACCTCAGTTACTTCGATGAGGAAGGTTGGAACAACCTGTTGCAGTCGCGGCTGACGCCGTTCAAGGACGACAAGAACCGCACCCCGGACGAAATCAAGCTGCGCGAAGAGCAGAAGAAGCAGCTTGAGAAGGACGAGAAGCCGAAGTTTTCGTTTGTCCCCCACGTGATCGAGCCTTCGGCCGGGGCGGACCGGTTCACGCTCGCGGTGCTGTGCGAGGCGTACACCGAGGAGATGGTGAAGGACGCGAAGGGCAAGGAAGAGCCGCGGATCGTGATGAAGTTCCACCCGCGGCTGGCCCCGATCAAGGCCGCCATCTTCCCGCTCGTCAACAAGGACGGAATGGACGAGGAGGCGCAGCGGCTGTACCGCGAACTGAAGGCGTCGTTCAACGTGGTGTACGACCAAAGTGGGGCGATCGGCCGCCGCTACCGCCGGCAGGACGAAGCGGGAACGCCGTTCTGCATCACGGTCGATGGCGACACGATGAAGGACGGGACGGTGACGATCCGCGACCGCGACACGCTCAAGCAGGAGCGGATCCCGAAGGCCGAGGTGCGGGCGCGGATCGAGGCCATGCTCCGCCCCGGGGCGTGAAAAATCGGTAAACCCGGCGCGACGGACATTCCGCCCGCGCCGGGTCTGTGGTCTGCTCGTGCGCACGTCATTGCGCGGAGGGCACGACGATGACCGCCGACGAGAAGGGCTTCTTGCACGCGATCGAGGCCGACCCGAACGACGCCACCGCCCGCGGTGCGTACGCCGACTGGCTCGAGGAGCACGGCCGCCGGTACGAGGCCATCCAACAGCGCGGGGCGGCCGGCATCTCCGAAGTGTACTTCAAGCTCCGCCGCAAGTCCGACGGGCTGTTCAGCGAGTGCGACGCCCACAAGCGGGTGCCGTGGACCGCCAAGGGAAAGGCGTGGCACGACCTCGACCGGCTCCGCGCGCACATGGCCAGCTACGCCCGGTCGCATGCCTACGGTAACCGGCCCGTTCTTTACCTCGGCCAGACCGCGTGGGACGATCTGGAAGTCGTGGTGGTCGAACTGCGGCAGGTCGAAGGGGCGACGCTGCCGGTGCGGTACGCGGAGGAGTGGTTCGGAAGCCGCCGTTCCATCACCGTCGATTTCCCTACCCCGGCGGCCGGCGAGGGCGGCACATGACCGACGAAAAGGGGTTCCTGGCGGCGATCACGAAAGACCCGACCGACGCGACCGCACGCGGGGCGTACGCCGACTGGCTCGACGAGCACGGGCGCGCCCACGACGCGATGCTCCAGCGCGCCGCCGCCGGGCTGTCCGAAATTCGCTACAAGATCCGCCGCACCACCGACGGGCTGTTCTCCGAAGGTGCCGAAGGGCACCACGACGGCAACCAGCCGTGGACCACACGCGGGAAGATGTGGCCGTCGATGGTCCACGTTCGCGCCCACCTCAACAGCGCGATTCAAGACCACGCCCACCGGCGGCGGTGGGACCGAAAAGTGACCGCCGAATTCCTCTACCAGAGGGACACGCCGATCGGCGCTCTGGAAGTCGTGGTCGTGGAACTGCGGTTCGTGGTCGGGGCGCGGATGACGCTGTCGATCCGCCACGACCCGAAGGCGCGATCGAAGCGGGCGATCGACTTCACGGAGTTGGGGCGCGAGGGCGGGGCCGAATAGCGGCCGTCACTGGCTGGACGAGAACTTGTTCGGCGGCGGGACCGGGTCCAGAACGAACCCGCGGAGCACGAACATCTGCTGCCCCTTCTGGGTCTTGAACTCGGTCGGGGCCGGGCCGCCGGGCAGCGCGTGGATCAGCGTCAGCATCGGCCCGTCCTTCTTCACCAGCCCGCGGACCTCGTGCTCCTTGACGACCAGCATCTTCATGTTCAGTTCCCACGGCTTCTTGCGGTCGTCGAGCACGTAGGTGGCGACCAGGAACTCGCGGCGGTCGCGGTCGGTGCCGATGATCCGCCCGCCGACCACCCGCACGACCGCGCGGTCGAAGTTGGTCAGCGGCAGCGGCTGGCCGTCCCGCTCGGCGGCGGCGATCGTGTACCCGCCCTCGATCTGCGGGGCGACGGTCGCCTTCGGGTCGGTCGCCGGCGGCTCGGTCGGCGACGGCGGCTCCTTCTTGCCGGCCGGCGGCTCGTCCTTCTTCTCGTCCTGGGCGGGCGCGGCGGCCGCCAGGGCCGCCGCGAACAACCCGGTGATCATCAGCAAGCGCATCGCCGTGCCTCCGCTACCGGCCGGACGCGGGCGACGCCGCGGGCCGAGGGGGTGTTACTTGCCCGGCTCCTTGCCCTTGTCGCCCTTGTTCATGTTCTTGAGCACGAACAGTTGCTGGTTGTCCTTCGTCTTGAAGTCCTTCGGCGTCTCGCCGCCGGGCAGCGCGTAGATGACCGTGATCGTGTCGCCGTCTTTCTTGATCAGCCCGGTCGTGGTCGCTTCCTTCGGCTGCTTGCTGGTCATCTTGATCACCCACGGCGTCTTGGACGTGTCGAGGGTGTAGTCGGCGCTGAAGAACTCCTTCTTATCCTTGTCGGTGCCGAGAATTTTGTCACCGGTGAACCGCACGATCGATCCCTTGATTTCGTTCTCCGGGATGGCCTTGCCGGCTTTTTCGCCGGAGACGATCGTATAGCCGCCTTCCAGCTTGGTGGCCTTGTCGTCCGGCTTCTTGTCGTCGGCGGTCGTCACCGACACGGCGAGTGCGAACAGCCCGGCCGCGATCAGCGTCTTCATGTGTTGCTCCTCTTTAGGATGGGCGCGACGGTCGCGACGGATGAGCCGTCGGACCCGCGGAAGAGGTTGCAACGATTGTGCCGCCGCGTCAGGAGAGTCGGCCGGCGCGGGAGCGGAGGAGGTGATCGACCAGCACCAGTGCGACCATCGCCTCGCCCATCGGGACGAACCGCGGCAGGAGGCACGGGTCGTGCCGGCCCTTCACGAGGATTTCGGTCGGCGCGCCGCCGCGGGTGACCGTCCGCTGCGCCCGCGGGATGCTGCTGGTCGGCTTCACGGCCGCGCGCATGACGATCGGGAGGCCGCTGGAGATGCCGCCGAGCATCCCGCCGTGCCGGTTCGACTCGGCGGTGATCGCGGGTTGTTTCGGCTCCCACGCGGCCACGTTGCAGTCGGCCGCGTTCGCCGCGACCGGCGATTCGTGGGGTTCTGCCGCTGTCGGAATGAAGACGTCGTTACACTCGCTGCCGCGCATCCGCGCGACGGCGAAGCCCGCCCCGTACTCGAAGCCGAGCACCGCCGGGAGCGACAGAAGTGCTTTCGCCAGATCGGCTTTGAGCTTGTCGAACACCGGCTCGCCCAGCCCGGGCGGGACTCCGGTCGCCACCAACTCGCACACGCCACCGATCGAGTCGCGGTCTTTACGGACGGCATCGATCAGATCGATCATGCGGGCCGCGACGTCCGGCACCGGGCAGCGCACCGGCGTAGCTTCGACCTGCTCCAGCGTCACCGCGGTCGGGTCGGGCACGTCCGCGACCACCTCTCCGACCTGCTTCACATACCCGAGAACGCGGATGCCCTCGCGGGCGAGCAGTTTCTTGGCGACCGCGCCGGCGGCGACGCGGCACACCGTCTCGCGGGCGCTCGACCGGCCGCCGCCGCGGTAGTCGCGGAACCCGTACTTGGCGTCGAACGTGAAGTCCGCGTGCCCGGGCCGGTACTTGTCAACGATGTCGCCGTAATCGTGGCTCCGCTGGTCGCCGTTGCGGAACAACAATCCGATTGGAGTGCCGTCGGTCTTCCCTTCGAACACCCCGGACCAGATTTCCGGCGTGTCGGCTTCGTCGCGCTGGGTGGTAAGCTTGCTCTGACCGGGGCGGCGGCGGGCGAGGTCCGGGAGGAGGTCTTCGACCGAGAGTTCCAGCCCGGCCGGGCAGCCGTCGATGACGCACAGGTAACCGGGGCCGTGGCTGACGCCCGCGGTGCTGACCCGGAACAACTTTCCAAATGTGTTGCCTGCCATGCCGGGTATTGTAGCGTCGCGGGCGCGAATGACTGGAGCGGCGCGGGCGGCGCGGGTAAACTGGCACCTGTCGGCGTTCGTGCCGTGTTCCCGGGAGTCCGCCATGCGTTCCGCGTTCGCCGCCGTCGCGCTGTTCGGGTTCGCGGCGCTGCTGTCCGGTCAGCCGCCGAAAGACCCGCCCAAAGACCCGCCGAAGGACGCCCCCAAGGCCGCGCCGAAGGACGACGAGTTCGTCGCGCCGCCGAAGGAGGCGGCGCCACGGTACGGGGTCAACCCGCGGGTGAAGGCGTACCCGCAGGCCACGCCGAAGGACACTTTGCGGTCGGTCGTCACCGCGATCGACAAGAGCGATTACGCGTACATCGCCGCTCACCTGCTCGACCCGAAGTACATCGACGGGGTGGTGGCCGAGCGGGGCCGGGCGTACGAGCCGGCGGCGCTGGCCGAACTGACGCAACTCCGGGACGCGCAGAAGGCCAGCCCGGAGCGGTTCCCGCCGGAAACCCGCCTCCCGCCGGGCGGCGACGCGTTCAACGCGCTGGTGGTCGCCCGCGCCCGCGAGCGGGCGTTCCGGCAACTGGCCAAAGACCTCGAACAGAAGTTGACCGACGACCCGCTGGCGGTCAAGGACATGCGGCGCATCCTGCGGGCCGAGAACCCGTACGCGGTGGCCGAGCCGTCCGCGACCGCATCCGTCCCCGAGGTGAAGGGCCGGGCGCTGTACTTCAAGAAGGTCGAAGGCCGCTGGTTCCTCGAAAACCGTCAGGCCGACGAAGCCGCCCCGGCCCCCAAAAAAGAGCCATAAGGCGAAGAGTTTTATCCGCAGATTACGCAGATAAACACAGATTTGAAGACAGAAAGAGTGTGTTCAAAACTCTTCCTCTGTCTTCAAATCTGTGTTTATCTGCGTAATCTGCGGATAAAACTCTTCGGCACATCACCATGATCGATCTGCGCAGCGACACCGTGACCAGGCCGACGCCGGGGATGCTCTCGGCGATGCTGTCGGCCCCGGTCGGCGACGACGTGTTCGGCGAAGACCCGACGGTCAACGCGCTGGAGCGGCGGGTCGCGGACATGTTCGGGCTGGAGGCCGGGCTGTTCGTCCCGACCGGCACGATGGCCAACCAGATCGCGGTCCGCGTCCACTGCCGCCCGCAGGACGAAGTGCTGCTCGAAACCACCAGTCACATCTGCCTGTGGGAAGCCGGCGGGGCCGCGGCGCTCAGCGGCGTCACCTGCCGCACCATCGACGGGCGGTTCGGCCGGCTCGCCGCCGACGACCTGGCCGGGAAGATCAATCCCGACGACATGCACTCGACGCGGACGCGGCTGGTCGCGCTCGAGGTGACCCACAACCGCGGCGGCGGGACGATCCCCTCACCGGACGCGATCAACGACATCTCGCGGTGGGCGCGGGGTAACGGCCTGGCGATGCACCTCGACGGCGCGCGGGTGTGGAACGCGATCGTGAAGACCGGCGTCGCGGCGCGGGAGTGGGGCCGGATGTTCGACACGGTGTCGGTGTGCTTCAGCAAGGGGCTGGGCACGCCGGTCGGGTCGATGCTCCTGGGGCCGCGCGACCTCATCGCGCACGCCCGGCGGATTCGGAAGCTGTTCGGCGGGGCGATGCGGCAGGTCGGCTATCTGGCCGCGGCGTGCGATTACGCGCTGGACCGCCATCTCGACCGGTTGGCCGACGACCACGCGAACGCGCAAATCCTGGCCGCGGCGGTCCGCGACGTGCCCGGGTTCACGCTCACCCCGCCGGAAGTGGAAACAAATCTGGTGTGGTTCGAGGTGGACGCCCGGCACGGCGACGCGAAGCAGGTGGCCGGGCGGCTGAAGGCGTCCGGGGTGCTGGTCGCGGCGCTGGGCGCGCGGGTGGTGCGGATGGTGACGCACCTGGACGTGAGCCGCGCGGATTGTGAAAGGGCCGCGGAGGCGATCCGCGGCTTTGCGGCCGTAGCTTCTTGACGCCCGAAGGAGCGGGTCAAGGCGAGAGGCGGTTACGTGTACCGATACGGCCCCTCGACGTACTCGCCCGCCGTTCGTACCTCGCCAGCGGCGATTTCGGCCGCCGCTTCCGACGTGAACTCGTAAGTGAGGCAGATGTGGGAGCCGTTTGCTTCGGGTGCGTCTCGGAAGTCCAGCCAGCCGCCGTGATGGGCAACGATCGCGGCGATTTGATCCTCGCGGACGGGGCTTGACGGCGACAGGTAGTACACCTCGAACATCCAGGTCACGCGAGCCTCGCCGCACTCACTTCTTCTCGTCCTTCTTCTTTTCGTCCTTCTTCTTTTCGTCCTTCTTCTTTTCGTCCTTCTTCGGCTCGTCCATCTTCCGGACCCGGGTGAACTCCTCTTTCAGCCCGTCCGGGTCCACCACGATCAACTCGGTCGCGGTCAACTTCTTGATGGTCAGCGTTTCGGCCTTCACCGCGGTGCCCATCTTCACCTCGTAGGGCATCTCGTTGCCGACGACGCGGTAGGTGCCGACGTACTCCGTCACGCGGCCGTTGGTCCGCTGCCGGATCGTCATCCGCCCGCCCTGTGTGAACTCCAACTCCAGGTCGGTGTCGGTGCCGCCCCGCGAGTCGAGCGTCATCTTCCAGGTGCCGACCACCTTTTCCGCCTCGAGGCGCTCCTTCGGCACCGGGGCGGCGCCGGCGGCGCACAGCACCAACGTCAACGTGATCGCGGCACGCATGGTATCGTCGGGGAAGGGCCGCCGGGGCGCGCGGCCGGGGTCGAAGGTCAGTCGCCGCCGCCGTACTCCGGCTCGCCGTAAAGCCCTTCGGCCAGTTTCGGGCGGGTGCGGCGCGGGGCCGGGGTCGGCTCGTCGCGCACCTCGGCCAGCGCCGCGGCGCCGACCGCCTCGGCCGTGCGGGCCGGGATCAGCCGCAGCCGCACCGGCAGCGGGTCGCCGCCCGGCCGGTCCACCGACACGGTCACCTCGCGGGCCTCCGACAGCAGGAACCCGACCGGCACCACCACCTGCAACTCACCGCGTTCGACAGTGGCCATCCTTCAACCTCCAGACGTGACGGAGCGAAACGGAGGGCGTCCGCCGGCGCGTGCCGGCGTGGGCTGTGCGGCCGGGGCCAAATGCGACCCGAGCCGGGACTGTGAAGGGCCGGGAGAGGAGTCCCGCCGCGAGTCCGGCGGCGGGTTACCTGCTGAGGATAACCACAACCGCGCGGATGTCAAAGGAACGTTTTCGGCAAATTCCGAGTAGACGGTCGGTGGGCAACGGTTCGTGTCGGACGGCCGGTCGGCGCGGTCGGCGCGGACTTGAGGAAATCCGACACACGAACATTAACGCCACGCGGGAAAAGTGCCGACTGTAGCGGGCGAATTTGCGGCGACTTTCCGCCGCCGCGGTGCCGGTCGGCGCGCGTGGGGAAGGGGGGAAAGAGAGGCAGAAGAACCCACCCCCGGCCCCTCCCTGTAGGGAGGGGGGAAGAGCCGCTTGCGGCGTCGCGGTGCGTCTTCGCGCGTGTCGCCCGCGACGCCGCAAGCGGCCAAGCCGATGCCTTCCTCCCCTCCCTACAGGGAGGGGCCGGGGGTGGGTTTTTGGCATCTACTCGGCGTCGCCGGACTTGAAGTCGTCCTTGTTGATGCCGTACTGCGAGATCTTGTCGGTGATGCTCCGCCGCGACAGGCCGGTGATCTTGGCGCACTTGCCCACGTGCCCGCGGGTCCGCTTCAGCGCGCGGGTGATGTACTTCTTCTCGAACGCCGCCTGCAGCTCGGTCAGTTGTTCGGGCAGCTTGCGGTTGAGGTCCACCTGGAACGGGCTTTTGGACCCGTCCGGGCGGCGGCCGATGTCCGGCGGCAGGTCCTTGACCCGGATGACCCCGTCGCGGGCGGTCACGCAGGCCCGCTCGATCGCGTTCTCCAGTTGCCGCACGTTCCCCGGCCACGGGGCCTTCTGGAGCACCAGCAGCGCCTCCGGGCTGAGCGCCGGCGGCTTCTGCCCGGGGCGGGCGAACTTCATGCAGAAGTGGCTGACCAGCACCGGGATGTCCTCCGGCCGGTCGCGGAGCGGCGGCAGGAAGATCGGGATCACGTTCAGCCGGTAGTAGAGGTCCTCGCGGAACTTCTTCTCCTTCACCTGCTTTTCCATGTCCTGGTGCGTGGCCGCGACGATGCGGACGTCCACCTCGATCGGCTCGGTGCCGCCCACCCGCTCGAACCGCCGCTCCTGGAGCACCCGGAGCAGCTTGATCTGCATGGACATCGGCACGTCGCCGATCTCGTCCAGGAAGAGCGTCCCGCCGTGGGCCAGCTCGAACCGGCCGATCCGCTTCTTGTCGGCCCCGGTGTACGACCCCTTCTCGTGCCCGAACAGCTCCGATTCGAGCAAATTCTCGTTCAGCGCGCCGCAGTTGACGGCGACGAACGGCCCGCTCCGGTGCTTGCTCGTCGCCTGGTGGATGGCCCGCGCCACCTGCTCCTTGCCGGTGCCGGTCTCGCCGCGGATCAGTACCGTAGACGCGTTGTCGGCGATGTGCCCGATCAGCTCGAACACGTCGTGCATCTTCGGGCTGCGGCTGAGCACGTTCTGGAACGCGTGCCGCTCGCCCAACTGCTGCCGCAGTTGCGCCACCTCGTCCAGCAGGGCGCGCTGCTCGAGGGCCCGCTTGACCATGAGCGTGAGGTGCTGCGGGTCGGCCGGCTTGGTGAGGAAGTCGAACGCGCCCATGCGCATCGCGTCGACCGCGTCCTTGATGCTGCCGTGCCCGGTGGTGACGATGACCGTGACCGGGATCTTTTCGGACTGGATGGCCTCGATCAGCTTCATCCCGCTGAACTTCGGCATCCGCAGGTCGGTGATGACCAGGCTGTACGGCTTCTGCCGCAGCAGGGCCAGCCCGGCGGCCCCGTCCTCGGCCGTATCGACCTCCAGCTTCAGGCTCATCTGGAGCATTTCTTGGAGCGAGTTGCGGGCGTCTTCGAGGTCTTCGACCACGAGGATTCGCTGGGCCAGTCCGGTCGGCGGCACGGAAGGTGCAGGCGTCATATCGCTAACCATGCGCGTATTTCCGGGTGGGTAGCCTGTAAGGGTGCCGAATACCCCCATTGTACACCCCGCGCCGCGGGGCGCTCAGGTGAGCCGATGCTCGAATTCGCGACCGGACTGTTCGACCCCGCCGGGTTCCCGCCGCGCAAGGCGTGCGGCACCGGGTGGACGCCGCCGCTGGTCTTCCTGCACGTCATCAGCGACCTGTTCATCTGGCTGGCGTACCTGTCGATCCCGCTGGCGCTGCTGTACTTCACCCGGCGGCGGGACCTGCCGTTCCCGCGGCTGTTCGTGCTGTTCGCGCTGTTCATCCTGGCGTGCGGCACCACCCACCTGATCGACGCGCTGATCTTCGAGTACCCGGTGTACCGGTTCGCCGGGCTGATGAAGGCGGTGACGGCGGTGGTGTCGTGGGCGACGGTGATCGCACTGGTGCCGATCGTCCCGCGGGTGATGCAGGCGGTGTCGCTGGCCGCCCAACCGGGGGCGGCGACCCGCGAGCACCGCGCGCTGGGCGACGCCGACCTGGCCCCGCCCGAGTCGCGGCTGCAAGCGTACATCGCTGCCCTCCTGGCCGGGGTGCTGGCGGTGCTGGTGCGGGCGGCCCTCGACCCGCTGCCGATGAACGACCACGTGTTCGTGGTGGCGCTGCTGGCGGTCGTGTACGTGAGTTGGCGGTACGGGTTCGGGCCGGGGGTGCTGTGCGCGTGCGTCGGCGTCGGCGGGTACACGTACTTTTTCGTGGCCCCGCGGCACTCCTTTCAGGTGGACGGGCTGGGCAACCAGTTGGCGGTCGCGCTGTTCTTCTTCTGCGGGGTGGCGTGCGCGGCGCTGGGGGAGGCACAGCGGCAGGCGGCGCGGCGTGCCCGGGTGGCGCTGGCGACGGCCACCGCGCGGAGCCGGGAGTTGGAGGAGGAGGTGGCGCGCCGCCTGTCGGCCGAGGGGCGGCTGCGGGCGTTCTACGACAACTCGCCGGTGTGCATGGGGGTCGTGGAAGCGCTGGCGGACGACATCCGGCACGTGTACGACAACCGGGCCAGTTGCCGGTTCTTCGGAGTCGGCCCGGAGGGCACGGGCGGGCGGCGGACGTCGGAACTCGGCACCCCGCCGGCGGTCCTCCAGTTGTGGCTCGGCAAGTACCGCCAGAGCGGCGAGCGGAAGGCCGCGGTCCACTTCGAGTACGAGTACCGGGCGGACGACGGCCGGCGGTGGCTGTCGGCCACCGTCAGCCCGCTGGAGGCGAGCGGCGACGGCCCGCCGCTGTTCTGCTACGTGGCCGAGGACGTGACCGCCCGCCGCCGGGCCGAGGAGGACCTGCGGGACAGCGAGGCCCGGTTCCGCACCCTCGCCCAGGCGGTCCCGCACATCATCTGGGTGACCCGCCCGGACGGGTACCACGAGTACTACAACGACCGCTGGTACGCGTACACCGGGCTGACCCCCGAGGAGAGCCTCGGGCACCAGTGGAGCGGCCCGCTGCACCCCGACGACGTCGCCCGGGCCGAGGCGCGGTGGAAGCAGGCGACCGCCACCGGCGAGGAGTATGAGATCGAGTACCGGTTCCGCGGCGCCGACGGCCGGTACCGCTGGTTCCTCGGCCGCGCGCTGCCGCAGCGGGACGCCGACGGCCAGATCGTCCGCTGGTATGGGACGTGTACCGATATTCATGACGAGCGGCTGGCCGCCGAGAGCGTGCGGCGGAGCGAGGAGCGGTTCCGGCTGCTGACCGAGGCCGTCCCGCACGTGGTGTGGAACGCGGACACCGCCGGCGAGATCACCTACCTCAACCGGCGGTGGCTGGAGTTCACCGCGGTGCCGCTGGAGCGGGCCGGCGGCCGCGGGTGGCTGGACGCCGTCCACCCGGACGACCGCGACCGGGTGTTCGCCGCGTGGCGGCGGACCGTCGAGCGGCCGGCCGACGGGGCCGACCGGTTCCAGCACGAGCTGCGGCTGAAGGACGCCGGCGGCGGATACCGGTGGTTCCAGACGGTCGCGGTGCCGCTCCGCCGGGCCGACGGGGGCATCGACCAGTGGATCGGGTCGATGGCCGACATCCACGACCAGAAGACGGCCGCCGAGACGGTCCGCGGGCTGAACGAGCAGTTGCAACTCCGCATGGACGAGCTGCGGACGGTACTCGACGCGGCGCCGGCGGCGATCTGGATCAGCCACGACCCGGAGTGCCGCACCATCACCGGCAACGGGACGGCGGCCGAACTGCTCCGCACCGGCACCGCCGACAACGTGTCGGCCACCACCGCCGACGGCCGCGGGTTCCGCGAGGTCGGCCCGGACGGGCGGCCGCTCCCGCCGGACCGGCTGCCGATGCAGGTCGCCGTCCGTACCGGTGCGGCGGTCACCGACGCCGACCTGAACCTGGCGTTCGACGACGGCCGGGTGCTGCACCTGCTGGGCAACGTGGTGCCGCTGCGGGACGCCGCCGGCCGGGTCCGCGGGGCGGTCGGGGTGTTCGTGGACGTGACCGAGCGGCGGCGGTCGGAGGCGGCGCTGCGGGAGAGCGAGGAGCGGTTCCGCAGCATGGCCGACAGTACCCCGGCGATGGTGTGGGTGGCCGAGCCGGACGGGCGGCGGACGTACTTCAACCGCACCTGGCTGGAGTTCACCGGCCGCCCGGCGGCCGAGCAGGTCGGGGCCGGGTGGGCCGACAGCCTGCACCCCGGCGACCGCGGCCGCTACCTGGCGGCGTACACGGCGGCGCTGGCCGCCCGGCGGCCGTTCGAGATCGAGTACCGGCTGGTGCGGCACGACGGGGCGGCCCGGTGGGTGCTCGCCCGCGGGGTGCCGCGGCTCGACCCGTCGGGGGCGTTCGCCGGGTTCGTCGGGCTGTGCCTGGACGTGACCGACCGGCGGCAGGCCGAGGACCGGGTGCGGGAGAGCGAGGAGCAGTTCCGCCAACTGGCCGACTCGATGCCGCAGATCGTGTTCGCCGCCCGCCCGGACGGGACGGTCGATTACTTCAACCACCGGTGGTACGAGTACACCGGGTTCCCGGCCGACTCGCCGGAGGGCGAGGCCGGGTGGGCGGCGGTCCACGACCCGGACCGGCTGGACGCCGTCCGCGAGGTGTGGCTGCGGGCCGTCGCCGCCGGCAAGCCGTACCAGATCGAGTACCGGCTGCGGCGGCACGACGGCGAGTGGCGGTGGCACCTCGGCCGGGCGCTGCCGGTGCGGGACGCCGACGGCCAGATCGTCCGCTGGTACGGGACCAACACCGACATCCACGACGCCAAGCTGGCGGCCGAGGCGCTGCAGGTCAGCGAGGCCCGGTTCCGCACCCTCACCGAGGCCGTCCCGCAGATGGTGTGGACGGCCGACCCGGCCGGCGAGGTCACCTTCTTCAACCGCCGGTGGGACGAGTACACCGGGCTGCCGCTGGAGGCCGGCCGCAAGGCCCGGTGGGCGGACAGCCCGCTCCACCCGGACGACGCCGACCGGGTCCGCGCCGGGTGGCAACTGGCCGTCGCCGGCGGGGCCGACCGCCACTCGAGCGAGTTCCGGCTGCGCGGGGCCGGCGGCGAGTACCGGTGGATGCTGTCGGCCGCCGTCCCGCTCCGCGGCCCGGACGGGGCGGTTACGGAATGGGTCGGGTCGCTCACCGACATCGACGACCAGAAGCGGCAGGCGCACCTGCTGGAACGGATGGTCCGCGAGCGGACGGCCGAGTTGGAGACCGCCAACGGCCTGCTCACGGCCGAGGTGAAGGACCGGCAGGCGGCCGAGAGCCAGGTGCGGGCGGTGGCGGCCGAACTGGAGCGGAGCAACGGCGAGTTGGAGAAGTTCGCCTACGTCGCCTCGCACGACCTCCAGGAGCCGCTGCGGAAGATTCAGGCGTTCGGCGACCGCCTTCACACCAAGTGCCGCGACCAACTGCCCGACGCCGGCAAGGAGTACGTGGACCGGATGCTGTCGGCCGCGGTGCGGATGCGGCGGCTGATCGACGACCTGCTCACCTTCTCGCGGGTGACCACCCAGAAGCGGCCGTTCGTCCGCCTGAACCTCGACAAGCTGGTCCGCGGGGTGGTGTCGGACCTGGACGTGCGGATCGGGCAGGCCGGCGGGGTGGTGCGGGTCGGGCCGCTGCCGACGCTCGACGCCGACCCGACGCAAATGCGCCAGTTGTTTCAGAACCTCATCGCCAACGCGGTAAAATTTCACACACCGGGCGTGCCCCCGGTGGTCGAAATCGGGTGCGAGCCGGTCGAACTGCCCGACGCCGGCGGCCCCCGGCCGGGGTATCGCATCTCGGTCCGGGACAACGGCATCGGGTTCGACGAGAAGTACCGGGACCGCATCTTCAACGTGTTCCAGCGGCTCCACGGCCGCGACCGGTACGAGGGCACCGGGGTCGGGCTGGCCATCTGCCGCAAAATCGCCGAGCGGCACGGCGGCCAGATCACCGCGCACAGCCAGGAGGGCCGGGGGGCGGAGTTCGTAATCACCCTCCCCGCGACCCAGAACCACACACGCGAGGCGACGGCCGACGATGACTAACCGGGGCAAGCCGATCACCATCCTGATGGCCGACGACGACGCCGACGACCGGCAGTTGACCAAGGAGGCGTTCGACGAGAACCATTTGGCCAACGATTTGCGGTTCGTGGAGGACGGCGAGGAGCTGCTGGACTACCTGAACCAGCGCGGCCGGTTCGCCGCCGAGGGGATCGCCCCGCGGCCGGGGCTGATCCTGCTCGACCTGAACATGCCCCGCAAGGACGGCCGGGAGGCGCTGCAGGAGATCAAGGCCGACCCGCGCTTCCGGAGCATCCGCGTGATCGTCATGACCACGTCGAAGGCCGAGGAGGACGTGCTCCGCAGCTACGACCTGTCGGCCGCCTCGTACATCACCAAGCCGGTCACCTTCGAGCGGCTGGTGGAGGTGGTGCGGACGCTGGGCAAGTACTGGCTGGAGATCGTGGAGCTGCCGCCCGGTGGGGGGGCGCAGCCGTGACCGCGCCGCCGGGGGTATCAGACGACCGCGAAAGGCTTTCCGTGGAACCGCAACCCGTCCGCGTCCTGCTCATCGACGACGACCAGGACGACTACGTCATCACCCGCGAGCTGCTGTCCGAGATCCCGGGCGGGCGGTTCCACCTGGACTGGGTGTCCGACTACCCGGCCGGGGTGGAGGCGGTGTGCGCCGGCGGGCACGACGTGTTCCTGGTCGATTACCGGCTCGGCGCCAAGACCGGTATCGACCTGTTGCACGAGACGCGGGGCCGCGGGCGGATCGGCCCGGTCATCCTGTTCACCGGGCAGGGGCACTCCCAGACCGACATGGAGGCGCTGGACGCCGGGGCCGACGACTACCTGGAGAAGAGCGGGCTGACCCCGGGCCTGCTCGACCGGTCCATCCGGTTCGCCATCGTCCAGCGCAAGGCCGCCGCCGAACTGGAGCGGAAGGTGCAGGAACGGACCGAGGAGCTGGCCCGGGCCAACGCCGCGCTCCGCGACGCCGACCGCCGCAAGGACGAGTTCCTCGCACTTCTGGCGCACGAGCTGCGCAACCCGCTCGCGCCGATTCGCAACGCGCTGGAAATCCTCCGGCTGGCCGGCGACACCGGGGAGACCGTCCGCCGCCAGCGGGAGCGGCTGGAGCGGCAGGTGGCGCAGTTGGTGCGGCTGGTGGACGACTTGCTCGACGTGTCCCGCATCACCACCGGCAAGCTCCGGCTGTCGTTGGAGCCGCTCACCGTTCAGGAGGTGGTCGAGGCGGCGCTGGACATGAGCCGGTCGCAGATCGAGAAGGCGAAGCTGACCCTCTCGACCGACGTGCCGGCCGAGCCGGTGGTGCTGACCGGCGACCGGGTGCGGCTCGCGCAGGTGTTCACCAACATCCTGAACAACGCGGCCAAGTTCACCGAGCCGGGCGGCCAGGTGGCGGTGTCGGTCGAGACGGCCGACGGCCGGGTGGCGGTGACGGTCCGCGACACCGGCGTGGGCATCCCGGCGGACGTGCTGCCGCAGTTGTTCGGCCTGTTCACCCAGATCGACCGGTCGCTGAACCGCTCACAGGGCGGGCTGGGCATCGGGCTGGCGATCGTGCGGCGGCTGGTGGAAATGCACGGCGGGACGGTGTCGGCGCACAGCGACGGCCCCGGCACCGGCGCGGCGTTCACCGTCACCCTGCCGGCGAAGTAGCTTCCCCTCGACTCCGCGACCGGGCTTCGCGCACCGCACTTCCCCCGGCGCGGCACCAAATTGCTGCGCACTTCGGCACGTCCCTTGCGAATATTATGCCAGCCGACTCTTCCCACTGATTTTGAACGAGGGACCGTCATGCCTTCCGACTGGCAACGCGCGCTGGTCGCGCTCGCGGCGACCGTCATCGGGGTGGTGATCGTCGCCGTGCTGTACTTCGCGCGGTCGATCTTCATCCCGGTGGCGCTGGCCATCTTCCTGTCGTTCGTGCTGTCGCCGGTGGTCGCCCGGTTGCAGCGCCGCGGGCTGGGCCGCACGACCGCCGTCGTCCTCACCGTCGCGCTGCTGGTGTGCGGGTCGATCGGCACCGCGGCCGTGATCGCGCACCAGGTGGTGCAACTGGCCGACACCCTGCCGGAGCGCCGCGAGGCGATCAAGGAGAAGGTGGCCACCGCCAAGGGGTGGGTGGTCGGGGACGGCAACAGCAAGTTCGGCCAACTGATCGACGACGTCAACGGGGCCATCTCGCCCAAGCCGAAGAACGAGAGCAAGGTGGTGCTCGAGCCGGCGTCGCCGCTCGGCGGGCAGATCGACACGTACCTCAACCCGGTGGCCGAGGCGCTCGGGCAGGCGGCGTTCACCTTCATCCTGACGGTGTTCATGCTGCTCAAGCGGGAGGACCTGCGGAACCGCATGATCCGGCTGCTGGGCGACGGCAAGGTGACGACCACCACCAAGGCGGTGGACGACGCCTCGACCCGCATCAGCCGCTACCTGCTCAGCCAACTGCTGCTGAACACCGCGTTCGGGCTGGTCATCACCATCGGGCTGTTCCTGCTGGGGATGCCGTACGCGATCCTGTGGGGGTTCATCGCCACGCTGATGCGGTACGTGCCGTACATCGGGACGTGGATCGGGCTGCTGCCGCCGGTGCTGTACTCGTTCGCGACCGCGCCGGCGTGGGGCGGCGGGTTCGGCCAGCCGGTCGCCGTGTTCCTGCTGTTCATCGGCCTGGAGGCGCTGTGCAACAACATCTTCGAGCCGAAGCTGTACGGCAAGAGCATGGGGCTGTCGGAGGTGGCGCAACTGGTGATGGCCGGGATCTGGGCGTTCCTGTGGGGGCCGATCGGGCTGATCCTGTCCGGCCCGCTGACGGTGTGCCTGCTGGTGCTCGGCCGCCACGTCCGCCGGTTCCAGTTCCTGGAGGTGCTGCTGGGCGACCGGCCGGCGCTGGAGCCGCAGGTGGCGTTCTACCAGCGGCTGGCGGCCCGCGACCAGGACGAGGCGGCCGAGGTGGCCGTCGCCCACGCGAAGGAGAACACGGGCGAGGCGACGTTCGACGACGTCCTGGTGCCGGCCCTGTGCCTGGCCCGGCGGGACAACCTGGAGGGCGACCTGGACGCGGCCGACCTGCGGTTCGTGAACGCCGCGACGCGGGAGGTGGCCGAGGAGGTGGCCGAGCTCCGCGAGGTGCCGGCCGGCAGCGCCGCCGACCGCCGCCGGGTGCTCCTCTGCCCGGCCCGGGACGCGACCGAGCACGTGGCCGCCGAACTGCTCGCCCTCACCCTTGACCCGAACCGGTGGGAGGTGAAGATCGCCGGCGACGAGACGCTGGCCTCCGAACTGGTGGCCCAGGTGGCCGACTTCGCCCCGCAGGTGGTGGTGATCACCACCATGCCGCCCGGCGGGCTGTCGCACGCCCGCTACCTCGTCACCCGGCTGCGGCAGCGGTTCCCGAAGGTGAAGGTGTTGGTCGGGCGGTGGGGGTGCGAGGACGCCGCCGGCGACGCGCGGGCCGAGGTGCTGGCCAACATCGACGGGATCGACCGCACCATCGCCGAGTCGCGCAAGCGGCTGAACGAGCTGCACCCGCTGCTGGAAACGGCCCCGGCCGCCGACCGCCCGAGCAAAAAGGAGCTGATTGGCACGGCCGGTGCATGATGACAACTGTGTCGGGGTTGGAAGCGGCTTCCAACCCACTTTCTCACTAACGGAGGTGCCACATCATGGCGGATCTGAAGAACCAAGTGAAGAACGGGATCGACAGCGCGGCCGACAAGGCGAAAACCGGGGTCGATAAGGCGGCCGACGCCGCCCAGGGCGCGAAGAGCGACGGTCAGGGGCTGCTGGACCGCGCCCGCGACACGGTGCAGGGTCTGGTGGACCGCGCCGGCGACAACGCCGGGAACGTCCGCGACAAGGCGCAGGAGTGGGCCGGCGACGCCCGCGACGCGGTGCAGCACGCCGGCGAGCGGGTGCAGCGGTTCGCCGGCGACACCTACGACGCCACCGGCGAGCAACTGGGTGACTTCGGCCGCGAGGTCAGCAGCCTGGTCCGCAAGCACCCGATCCCGGCTCTGCTGATCGGGTTCGGCGTCGGCCTGCTGCTGGGTCGCACCGCCCGCGCGATCTAAGGTCGCACCGACAACACCGCAGACGGCCCCGGACACGTGTCCGGGGCCGTTCGCTTTTGACGGCTGCCACACGCCGCAAATTCATATCGGGCATAGTCTTTGCGTCTCCCTCAGGCACCGCACGTCTGCGGTTATGGAGGTTCCCGATGCCCACACCTACTATCCACCGCAAGTCGCGCTACGCCCCGGCGGTGGTCACCAAGAACGACCTGCTCGACCTGCTCAACGCCGACTTCACCCGCGAGTGCCGGGCGATCTACGCGCACGCGGTGTTCGCCGAGCGGCTGAAAGGCGTTGACGACGCAACCGCCGCCGCGGTCACCCGGCGCGGGCGGGCGTGCGTGACCGCGTCGCTGGCGCTGTGCCAGCTCATCTACGACTACGGCGGGACGGTCCGGCACCAGCTCGACGAGCTGAACGCGGTGCTGAACGCCGACCGCGTGGCCGAATCGGGTTGGGAAGCGGAGACGGTCCGCCGGCTTCAGGAGCGGGTCGGCCAGTTGCGGGCGGCCGGCGAGCCGGGGCTGGCGAAGCGGGTGCGCCGCATCGTCGCCGCGAAGCGCGGGGCGGTCCCGCTGTGCGACCTGGTCGGCGGGACCTGATCGGCGGCGGGTTCCACGCGAGCGGGGAGGCGAACGCCTCCCCGTCTTCGTTTTGATGGCGTCCAACGGGAAATGGTGAGCGCAACACAAAAGCGAAGCCGCCCCCGGAAACTCCGGGGGCGGCTTGGCTTTGCAGGTATCGAAGGCTCAGCGAACCGGCGTCACCTGCGGGGCCGCCGGGGCGGCGGCGACCGGCGCGACCGGCATCGCCGGGGCGGCGGCCGGCGGCATCACCGCGGCCGGCGGGACGGCGTGGGCGGCCGCGGCGTGCTGAATGGTCGCCTCCGCCCGCAGCGCCTCGCTCGGCGGCAGCTCCGCCTGCCGCGCCGCCCGCCCGAGCGGCCCGAGCACCAACCCCAGGAACACGAACGTCACCCCGGTCAGCAGGAGGCCGAGGAACAGGAACCACTTCACCTGCGTCATCTCGCCCGAGATGGTGAAGTACCACACCAGCGTCCAGACGGTCAGCAGGGTGCCGCCGGTCACATAGCCGAGCGCGGTCCGCGGGCCGAACGCCGGGTGAGAAAGGATGGGCATCGCTCTTCTCCAGAAGGGAAGTCCGCGGGTCACGCCCCGCGTCAGGATCGGCGGAACCGGACGCAACTGGCGTGCCGCGACGTGCGCGACGGAATCGGCACACCGGTTGCGGTACTCGGCATTACCCGACACCACCGTCGGGCCGACCTCTCTACGGGATGAGAACACACATGCGACTGACGATTCTCCCGCTCGCCGCCCTGACCGCGTTCGCCTTCGGCTGCAACAAGACGCCGGAGGGCGGCACCCCGGGCAGCCCGGCCAACTTCAAGCTGTCCCTGCCGACCAGCGATCTGGCGTTCGCCAAGCCGATCAAGCAGGGCACGTCGGAGATCTTCGACGCCAGCGTCGATCGCGGGTCGGAGTTCAAGAAGGACGTGAAGATCAAGGTGGACGGGCCGGACAAGCTGAAGGTGAAGGTGGACAAGGACACGGTCAAGGCGGCCGACGGGGACACCAAGTTCAAGATCACCGTCGAGGCGGACAAGGACACCCCGGTGGGCGAGCACACGATCAAGGTGACCGGCACGCCGGACGGCGGGTCGGCGACCAGCGGCGAGTTCAAGGTGAAGGTGACCGCGCCGTAACGCGGGCGCGAGCGGTTGGGTGCCCGCCGGGTTCGCCGGCGGGCTTTTCGCCCTTCAGGAGACACACCATGAGCGGCACCGACGACTTCCGGCTGTGCGACACCGACGCGCTCAACGCGCTGCTCCGCGACGAGGCCGCGGCGGTCGAGGCGTACACGCGGGCGCTGGGGCATTTCAGCGACCCGTTCGTCGTCGCCGACCTGCAGAAGATCCGCGACGACCACAGCCGGGCGGTGCGTGAGCTGCGCGACCACGTGGTCCAGTTCGGCGGCGAGCCGGCGACCGACGCCGGGTGCTGGGGCGCCGCGGCCCCGACGGCAGCCGCCGCGAAGGCGATCGGCCCGGCCGCGGTGCTGGCCGCCCTCCGCCAGGGCGAGGAGTGCGCCGCGATCGAATACGAGGGCGCGCTGGGCAACGACGACCTCCACCCCGACTGCCGCCGGACGATCCGGGCCGCGCTGCTGACCGCGTGCTCCCGGCACGCCGAGGAACTGGACCGCCTGCTCGGCGGGATGGACAGCTGATTCGGAGTGCTGAGTGCTGAGTGCTGGGTGCTGAGTCGAAATCAGAAGATCGGAACTAACACGGGTCTTCTGGCTTTGACTCAGCACCCAGCACTCAGCACTTATGATGAATCGAAAGGAGTTCACCCATGTCTGCGCTGACACTGGGGCGATTGTGGCGTGACGCCGGCGAGCGGCCGAACCTTTACGGGGTCGCGGTCATCGTGCTGGCGTGCGTGGCGGTGCCGGCCGTCGGCGCGGCGGTGTCCGCGCCGGCCGTGGACGGCTGGTACGCGGACGTGCCCAAGCCGAGCTGGACGCCGCCGAGCTGGGTGTTCGGGCCGGTGTGGACGGCCCTCTACGCGATGATGGCCGTGGCCGCGTCGCTGGTGTGGGTGTCGCGGAACGCCGACGACGTGTGCTGCCCGCTGTCGGCGTTCGGCGTGCAGTTGGCGCTGAACCTGGCCTGGAGCGTGTGCTTCTTCGGCCTGCGCAGCCCGCTGCTCGCGTTCCTCGACGTGTGCCTGCTGTGGGTGATGGTGGCGGTCACCACGGCCGAGTTCTTCCTGGTGTCGCGGGCCGCCGGGTGGCTGATGGTGCCGTACTGGTTGTGGGTGACCTTCGCCGCCGCGCTCAACGCCGCGATCCTGCTGATGGGCGGCTAACGCTCGCGTCGCAGGTCGTAAAGTCGCAGGTCGTAAAGTCGAAGACCCACACGAGACAGGTCTTCGACTTTACGACCTGCGACTTTACGACCTGCGACTTTACGACTGAGAGAATCAGCCGCCCGGGCCGCGGCCGTTGCGCAACTCCTGCTCGGCGCGGTGCCAGAACTCGGTCCCGTCGCCGCCCGGCTCGCCGGCCTGCTGCCAGAGGGCGTGCGCCCGCGTGCGGATCGCGTCTTCGGTCGGCTGGCCGTCGTGCTGGGGCGGCTGGAGGCCGACGCTGTCGGCGGTCTGGGCCGGGTTGCTGCGGTCGGTCGCGGGCGTGTGGCTCTTCGGCATGATTCGTCTCCGGGAGGGTTTGGGGCGAACGAAGTGACGCACGCGGCGCGCCGCGAGAGGGATGCGGGGCCGGATTGGCACGCGGTCTGCATTTCCAATCTCCCGACTCGCCTCGCGGCGAGACGCTGACAACCCGGTCAACCTGCTGCGGCGACGCGGCAGTTCACATACTCCCTGCTCCCCTTCCGAGGGTACGGCCATGCTCCGCTGGGCGCTCATGTTCCTGGTCGTCGCGCTGATCGCGGCGCTGTTCGGCTTCACCGGCGTCGCCGGCGTGTCGGTTGACGCGGCCAAAATCCTGTTCTTCGTGTTCCTGGTAATGTTCGTGGTGTCCCTGGTGCTCGGCACCCGCGACGCCAGAGACCCGGTCTAGCGGCGAACCGCCGGACGACGCGGCGACCCACCCCATTCGGGGTGGGTCGTCTGCTTTTTTGGGGTCGTTGGCACGCCCGCTGCTTTAAGGCGAAACTCGTACCGCGGAGACTCGACCGATGACCGCTCGCGACTTCGGCCGGTTGGTGAAAGACGCCGGCGCCAAATTTCTGGAAGATAAGGGCATGCGGTTGGCCGCGGCGCTGGCGTACTACACCGCGCTAGCGCTGTCGCCGCTGCTGCTGGCGATCATCTCCATCGCCGGGCTGGTGTTCGACAAGGAGGCGGCCAGCGGGCGGATCAAGGCCCAGTTCGAGGAGACGATCGGCGGCCAGGCCGCGGAGTTCGTCGAGAAGCTGGTGCAGAACAGCTCGTCGCAGGCGAACGGGGTGCTCGCCACCGCGATCGCGCTGGGGGTGCTGTTCTTCGGGGCGAGCGGCGTGTTCTCGGACCTGCAGAGCGCGCTGAACACCATCTGGAAGGTGCCCGGGCGGAAGCCGGAGGGCGGCATCTTCACCGCGGTGCGGGAGCGGCTGCTGTCGTTCTCGCTGGTGTGCGGGGCGGCGTTCCTGCTGCTGACGTCGCTGGTGCTGACCGCGGTGCTGGCCGGCCTCAACGGGTACGTCGTCGGGTGGCTGCCGGGCATGGCCGCGCTCGCCCAGGCGGTCAACTTCGTGCTCAACTTCGCGCTGACCGCGGCGCTGTTCGCGATGATGTTCAAGTGGCTGCCCGAGACGCAACTGGCGTGGAAGGACGTGGCCGTCGGGGCGGCGGCGACGGCGCTGCTGTTCTCGATCGGCCGCTACCTGATCGGGCTGTACCTGGGGAAGGCGGCGGTCGGCTCGACCTACGGCGCGGCCGGGGCGTTCGTCGTGCTGCTGGTGTGGCTGAACTACTCGGCGGTGATCCTGCTGTTCGGGGCCGAGTTAACGTTCGTGTACGCCCAGCGGTTCGGGTCGGGCGTCCGCACCCCCGACGGCGCGCTGGTCGAGCCGCGCGCCGCGACGACCCCCGACGGCGTCCCGGCGGCGGTGGGTTGAGCGCATTTGTTCTTTTCTGCCGCTCGCGGCGTCGCGGAACATTCCCGGCGCCGCGGGCGGCTCACCTTCAGGAGTTGCCCTGTGCCCATTCTCAATAAGCTCGTGTCGAAGTTGTCCAACCTCCGCCCGTACCCGCTGCTGGAGGCGCTCCGCGGCCGCAAGTCGGCGGCCACCGCCCACCCCGGCATGGGCGCCATCCCGCACGACGCGGGCGTCGCGTTCCGCGTCTGGGCGCCGAACGCCCAGGCCGTGTCGGTGGTCGGCACGTTCAACGACTGGGACGCGACCAAGCACCCGATGACCCGCGAGACGGACAGCGGGTACTGGTACGCCGACGTGCCCGGTGCGAAGGTCGGTTCAGAGTATCGCTACCACCTGAAGACGCCGTGGGGCGACCTGTCGAAGATCGACCCGTACGCCCGCGAGGTGACTAACTCGGTCGGCAACGCGGTCGTCCACGACCCGCACTTCGAGTGGAACGAGGAGTACTACAAGACGCCGCCGTGGAACGAGTGGGTCATCTACGAGCTGCACGTCGGCACGTTCAACGACCCGAACCCGCAGGACGACCGGCCGGGCACGTTCCAGGACGTCATCCACCGGTTCGACCACCTCAAGAAGCTGGGCGTCAACTGCCTCCAGGTGATGCCGGTGGCCGAGTTCGCCGGCGACCGGTCGTGGGGGTACAACCCGGCCCACATGTTCGCCGTGGAGAGCGCCTACGGCGGGCCGAAGGCGTTCAAGGAGTTCGTCAAGGCGGCCCACCAGAACGGGTTCGCGGTCATCCTGGACGTGGTGTACAACCACTTCGGCCCGTCCGACCTCGACCTGTGGCGGTTCGACGGGTGGAGCGAGAACGACGGCGGCGGCATCTACTTCTACCAGGACTGGAAGAAGGAGACGCCGTGGGGCGCCACCCGCCCGGACTACGGCCGCGGCGAGGTCCGGCAGTTCATCCGCGACAACGCCCTGATGTGGGTCGAGGACTACCACATCGACGGGCTGCGGATGGACATGACGCTGTACATCCGCAGCGTCCGGGCCGACGGCGAGCCGAACCTGCCGGAGGGGTGGTCGCTGCTCCAGTGGATCAACGGCGAGATCCGCGAGAAGCACCCGAACACGCTCACCATCGCCGAAGACCTCCAGCACAACGACTGGGTGACCAAGTCGGTGGGCGAGGGCGGCGCCGGGTACGGGAGCCAGTGGGACGACCAGTTCGTCCACCCGATCCGCGAGGCGGTGATCGCCGCCGACGACGGCCACCGGTCGATGGCCGCGGTGGCGCACGCGATCACCCACCGGTACAACGGCGACGCGTTCCAGCGGGTCATCTACAGCGAGAGCCACGACGAGGTGGCCAACGGCAAGGCGCGGGTGGTCCACGAGATCGCGCCCGGCGACCCGAAGAACTGGTTCGCGCAGAAGCGGTCCACGCTGGCGGCAGCACTCGTCTTCACGTCGCCGGGAATTCCGATGCTCTTCCAGGGGCAGGAGTTTCTGGAGGGCGAGTGGTTCCGCGATACCGTTCCTGTCGATTGGGATCGGAGTGACGAATTTCAGGGCATCGTCCGGCTGTACCGCGATCTGATCCACCTCCGATTAAACCGTCAGGGCGACACGCGGGGGTTGTGCGGGCAGCACGTCCGCATCATTCGGGTGGACGAAAACGCCAAAGTGATTGCTTTTTGTCGGTGGATGGAAGGTGGTGCCCGGGATGAAGTTGTGGTCGTCGCCAACTTCCACCGCGACGCCCGGAACGACTTCCGCATCGGTTTCCCGGCGGCCGGGGCATGGAAGTTGCGTTTCAACTCCGACTGGAAGGGGTACAGTTCGCTGTTCGGCAACCACCCCTCCGCCGACGTGACCGCCCACGAGGGCGAGTGCGACGGGCTGCCGAGTAGCGCGGCCGTGAACGTCGGGCCGTACAGCGTGCTGGTGTTCGCCCGCACGGGTTCCTAGGCCACCGAGGACTGCACCATGAATCTCCGCATCAGCGCGGCCCGCCAATGCAATAGCCAATCGACGCTGGAGGCACGGCTGGCTTGCCTGGCGGACGCCGGGCCGCAGGCGATCAGCGACCGCCTGGGCCAACTGGATCGGGAGTGGAGCGCCGGCCGCATGACGAAGGCCGTGATCGGGGTGATGATCGTGGCCGGGCTGGGGCTGACGGCGCTGGCCGGGCCGTGGTGGCTGATCCTGCCGACCGTGGGCGGGTTCTTCCTGCTGCAATACCTGTTCAGCCGCCAGTCGTGGCTGGGTGCGACGTTCCGCGAGATTGGCTTCCGGTCGAGTACGGACATCGACCAGGAGAAGTTCGCGCTCCGGGCGCTACGCGGCGACTTCAAGAACCTGCCGACGGTTCACGAGATCGAGAGCAAGGACGACATTTCGCGGTTGGAAGGGGAAGGCGGCATCGCGATCGACCCGGACGAATCGAAGACGGACGTCCGGGCCGCGGTGAAGGAAGTTCTCCACGCGGCGAAGTCGTAACGACCCGTCGCGACTCGCAGCGGGCCGTCCGGTGGAACCGGGCGGCCCGTTTTCGTTTTTGGCAGTGGCGGCACAGCGGAAGCGGGCTGGTCGCTTCGAGCGAGGCCCTTCGATCCCTCGGACAACGCGGTCGCAAGCGACACCACCCGGACCGTTCGCCGGCCGCCGGCTTCACTTGCTCGTCGCGGTCGGAACTCGGGCAAGACGAAGCCCGAGGCCGTTGTGCCGGCTCCACTGCGTGAACCTGTAGCGGCACGCCGCCTCGCAGTAACCGCCGTAGCTGTCCCAGCTACCGCCCCGGCTCGCCCGGCGCGGGCCTCGTTCCGGGCCTATCGGATCGGACAGGTCGGCGCACCATTGCCACACGTTGCCGTGCATGTCGCACAGCCCCAACTTGTTTGGCGGGTACGAGCCAACCCGTGTTGGACGCGCCAGGTACGGCAACGTCTCACCCTTCCGTTCGGCAAGGGTGTCTTTGAAGTTCGCCTGCACCGAAGAGATGTCGTTGGTCGGCTTGTCGAGGTAGAAGTGATACGAACATTCTTCTACAGAGGTGGCCCCGCCCCGACAAGAATATTCCCACTCCGCCGCCGTCGGCAAGCGGTACACCCATCTACTCTCGCGCTCTTTTTCATTCAGCTTCTTCAGAAACTCTTGACAGTCGTCCCACGATACCCTCTCCACGGGGAACAGCTTCAACTCCTCGTCGGAGATGTTAGAGATGCTCCCCTGATGCGCTCCCTGGCGCGAGAACCCGCTGGGGTTGCTGCCCATGACCGCCTGCCACTGCCCCTGCGTCACCGCGTGCATCGCGATCTCGAAGTCCTCCGTGATCTCCGTCTTCTTCGCCGAACCCTTCTCCCCATTCCAGCCCAGGTACGTCGTCCCCTTCTTCAGTGGTGCGAAGGTCATTAGGATGTCGCTGGAGCGGCGGGCGACCACGTCGGCTGGAGCGCAACCCGCCTTGCGGGTGACCGTCGCCTCGCGCCCCGGGGCCAGCCACTCCTGGTGTAGGTCGGACAGTACGACCAGCCGTACCTGCCCGTCAGCCCCCAGGCGGAGCCGGTCCCCCGCGAAGAGCAGGACGTTCGGCGCAGCCGGCTTCGTCCCGCCCTTGCGAGGAAGCAGCTCCGCCGCGCCACGCACCTCCAGCAGCATCGCCGCCGGCGTCCCCAGTCCGACCCGGGCCTCGTCCAGTGCGGCCAGCAGGTCCGCGCGCAGCTCCGGGTGGTTCACGAACTCCGTCGGAACGCGCTGTTCGGCCCGGTTGAGCAACTCGAACGGGGAGAAGGTTGCCTCCTTCTTCTCCGGACCGGACAGATCGAAGATGCTCACCAGGAAGTCCCGCGCCCTGGCCGCTTTGTCGGCCTCCTTCCTCGCCTTCGCGGCTTCGTCCTTTGCCAGTTCTTCCTTGCCCTGGGCGATGCCCTTCTGCTCCTCGGCGTCGCGGTACTTCAGGTAGCTCACGGTCGTACCGATGCTCAGGGCCAGCACCACGGCCGCGACCGCCCCCGTCACCACCGGGTTCCGCTTGACCCACTTCACCGCCCGTTCGACCCGGCCCACCGGCCGCGCCGCGATCGGCCGCCCGTCGAGATACGCCCGCAGGTCCGCACCCAACTCCGCCACCGTGGCGTACCGCTTGCCCGGCTCCTTCGCCAGGCACTTCAGGGCGATCGTTTCCAGGTCGCGCGGCACCGTCGCGTCGATCGTCAGCGGTCGCTCTGGCTCCCGCGTCAGCACCTGCTGGATGGTGGCGATCGACGACGCGCCCAGGAACGGCGGGCGGCCCGTCAGCAACTCGTAGAGGATGGCCCCCAGCGCGTACACGTCCGTCGCCGTGCTCACCTCCTTCGTCCGCCCGGCGGCTTGCTCCGGGCTCATGTAGCTCGGCGTCCCCATCACCGCGCCCGTCGCGGTCATGTCCGACTGGCCCACCTTCGCCAGCCCGAAGTCCGCCACCTTCGGTTCCCCGACCTCCGTCAGCAGCACGTTCGCCGGCTTCAGGTCGCGGTGGACGATGCCCTTGGCGTGTGCCGCCGCGATCCCGTCGGCCAGTTTCACCACCAGTCCGGCCGCGGCGCGGGCGGTCGGCCTGCCGTCCCGCTTGAGCTTCTCCGCCAGAGAGCCGCCACCGACGAACTCCAAGGCGAAGAACGGCATCCCGTCGTGGGTGCCGAACTCGTGGACGTGGACGACGTGCGGGTGGTCCAGCGCCGCGATCGCCTCGGCCTCGATCAGGAACCGGACCCGGGCCGTCGGGTCGTGGTACTTGCCGCCCAGGATCATCTTGATCGCCGCCGGGCGGTTCAGCCGCAGGTGCCGGGCGCGGTACACGACTCCCATCCCGCCGCGGGCGATTTCCGCCTCGACCGCGTACCCCGGGATGTCCGGCAGCGAGCCGGAAGTTGCCGCACCCTCGCCCCCGGGAGCTGCGGTCGCGGTGGCGTTCTCGGCGACCGGTGCGTGCGAGAGCGTGGCCGGGCCCGAAACGTCCGGCGGCGCGAGCGTCTCGCCGTTGCTGTCGAGGGGTGAATCCGCGGGCGTGAAATCGGCGGTCGGGTTGTGGTCGTTGGTGGGCATGGGCGGCTCTCCCCGGGAATGTGTTCACGATGATACCCACCAACTCAACAGCGTGCCACGCTCGCGAGCCGGCGCGGACCGAATCCCCGGCGGCTTGTGAACGAAACGGTGCCCTGTCACTTCGGGGTCGCGAATCGCCGCGAGTTCGCACTCCCGGGGCGACGAAACGAGGACTTGTAACACCACGGCACGCGGCTTGCATCGAGCAACTGAGAGTTGGCGTACGACCCAGGAGACGAGTAATGGCAACCGCCGAAGTAGCCGCGCCGGCCGGGCTGGACCGCCCGGCCGAGGCGCCCATCAACGGGGGCACGGTCACCGGGCTGGTGGCCGGGATCATCAACGACGCCCAGACGCTGCTCAAGCAGCAGACCGACATGCTCAAGGCCGAGGTCCGCGAGGACTTCAAGCGGTCCAAGCGGGCCGCCGAGTTCGGCGCGGCCGGGATCGTGTTCACCACCGTCGGGGCGCTGGGGCTGATCACCGCGCTGGCGTACCTGCTGCACGAGCAGATGCACTTCCCGATGTGGGCGTCGTGGGGCATCGTGGGCGGGCTGTTCGCGGCCGTCGGCGGGGCGTGCGCCGCGTTCAGCTACGTCCTGCTGGAGCGGTTCAACCCGCTCCCGGACAAGACCTTCAACGCGCTCAAGGAGAACATCACGTGGCAGACCAAGTGACCCCCGAGAAGACCCCCGACCAGATCGAACGCGAGATGCAGGCCACCCGCGACTCGATCAGCGAGAAGGTGGCGGCGCTGGAGTCGCAGGTGGTCGGCACCGTGCAGACGGCGGCCGACACCCTGACCGGCACCGTCGAGTCGGTCAAGTCGCTGCTCACCACCGCCCCGGAGACGGTGACCGACACCGTCAAGCAGGCGACCGCGGCGGTCAGCGAGTCGGTGAAGGAGGCGTTCGACTTCACCAGCCACGTCCGCCGCAACCCGCTGGCCGCGGTCGGCGTCTCGGCGCTGGTGGGCGGGATCGTCGGCTACCTGACCGGCAACGTCGGGCGGAGCGGCCGGCTGCTGGAGCGGACGTCGTCGGCCCCGGTCGTCTCGCCGTCGGCCCCGCACGCGACCCCGGCGTACGCGGCGGCCCAGCCGACCGCCGACCGCAAGCCGGGCGTGTTCGACGAGTTCATGGACATGCTGGGCGACAAGGCGAAGGAGATGGCCCGGGTCGCGCTGGAGAGCGTGTCGGTCGCGATCAAGCAGAACATCGAGACCGGCGTGCCGAAGCTGGTCGATGACGCCGCGGCGCGGCTGACCGACGCCGGCGGGCGGGCACAGCCGCACGGCGACCCGTTCGAGGCACGGCGGTCGTCGGTATGACCGCCGGCGGGCGCGGCCGCCCGCGATTCTGGGGCCGGTGGGAAGGGGCGATGCGGGCGGTCGGGCTGGTATTGGCTCTGCTCGGCGCACTGGGGCTGGCGGTCGAGGTCTTCGACGCCGGGCTGCCGGTGCGCGTCCCGCTGGTGGTGAGCGGCATCGTGCTGGTGTTCGGGCTGCTCCTCCTCACCGCCGGCGGGCATGACGACGACCCGTGACGGGCGTCACTTCGGCCGGTCGGCCGCCCTCATCACGTCGATCTGCTTCAAGTTCTTGGCCTTCAGCACGTCGTAGCACTCCCCCAAGTCGAACGACTCCAGCGCGCCGGGCACGAAGCACGACAGCGGCCACGTGTATGCCTCGGTCCGCGCGACATCGGTGTAGCCGGTGAGGGCGTTCTTGAGCGTCACCTGTGTGACGAGCGGCGACAGCACCGCCGCGAACGTCGCCGGGATCGTCCCCCAGCCTTTCGCGACCACGTGAACCTCCTTGTGGCCAATCTCCTTCAGCCAGTCGAGGGTGCGGAGCACGTCGAACGTCTTCTGCCCCACATACGGCCGGTCGAGCATGATGCCGTGAATCGCGTAGAAGTAGTCGCTGCCGTAGGGCGTGTGCGCCTGGGCGGGGCCGCCGCAGGTGTCCGGGCGGGATTCGCCCACCCCGCGTACGTCGAGCGCGTAGAACGCGCGCTTCGGCTCTTGCTTGATGAGGTCGGCGAGTAGCGGTTCGTCGCGGAGTTCGGCATCGGCGGAGTGGTGCGAGACGTACAGCGTCGCGGGCGCGTCGTCCTTTGGCGGGCGGGAGTGGAGCACCTCGTCGCTGAGCCGGTACACGACCGCGACCGCCGGGGCGTCGGTTTCGAGAACGTAGGCGGTGGCGTGCGGCTTCGGGTACTTGCGGCCGGCGACCGGGCGGAGGATGCGGTAGTCCGGCGGGCCGCCCGCCTTCGGCAGTTTCAGTTGCCGCTCTAGGCGTTTCGGCAGCGCGACCATTTCGCGCAACGCGCGGCCGAGGTTCAGGCGCTGTGCGTAATCGCTCGTGAAATCGAACACCGTCTTCGACTTCAACTCGCTCACCTGCCCGTTCGGGGCGGCGTACAGGTCGGCGTCCTTCTCGATGACGAGCTTCGGCTCGGCCTTCGCGTCGGAAATGCCGGTGGCGCGGTTGAACCACTGGTACATGGCCTCGCGGTTCTCGACCGAATAGCCGTGCCCGGTCGGGCCGATGTGCAGCTTCACGTTGTCTTCGGCGCCGAGCAGCGTGTAGAGGTGTTTCAGCCGCCGGTACGCTTCTTCCGCGCCGCGGACGTCGAAGTAGTCCTTCTCCTTGGCGAGAATGACGACCGGCTTGGGGGCCATGCACGCCAGGAAATCGCTGTGGTCCAGCCCGTGCGCCAGCGCGTGCGGCGGGCACTGCTCGGTGTCTTGCGGAAGCTCGTTTTCGAGGTTGCGGCGCATCGTCGTGACGAAGCAACTCGGCGCGGCCATCGTCCAGCGGGGTTCGACCCCGCAGAGCCATGTGGTCATCGTCCCGCCGCCACTATTCCCGGTGATGCCGAGGTGCTTCGGGTCCACTTCCGGCCGCGACAGCAGGTAGTCGAGCGCGCGGATGCCGTCCCAGGCGCGCCAGCTTCCGAAGAACTCGCCGACGAGGAACTGCTGGTTGCCGGCGAGCAGGTGCTCGCCCACCCCGACGCCGGGGCGGTGCTCCTTCTCGACGTGCCCGTACTGAAGCCGCTCGCCCTGGCCGATCGGGTCGAAGATGAGCACCACGTAGCCCATCCGGGCCAGGCCCTGACAGAAGGACTGGTACGCCGGTTCCGCCTTGCCGTTGTGGGAGTGGCCGCACGAGCCGACGACGCCCGGGAGCTTCTTCCCGCCCTTCGCGGCGTGCGGGATGTACAGGTTCGCGGTGACGTAGAACTGCGGCCGGCTCTCGAAAACCACCTTCTCGACGTCGTAGGTGTCGCGCTTCAGCACGCCAGTGGTCCTGGCGTTGAGCGGCGTCTTCTCCGGGAACGGGCCGAAGCACGCGGCGACCTTCTTCCGCACCTCCGCAACGTAAGCTTCGGCGTCGGCCTTCGTCTTCAGCTTGGCGCGGGCCGCGTCGCCCCGCCGTTCGGCGGCGCGGACCTGCTCGACGTACCACTCCTGCACCGCTCGCGGGAAGCGGTTGAGCGGGGCGAGTTGAGCCGGTTGCTTCTCCTGCGCGACGAGCCGCGGGAGCGCGGGCGCGAGGGCCGACGCCCCGGCGAGGTAGAGGCACTGGCGGCGGGAGGGCTGGGGCATGGCGGGTTCTCGCAGGTGTGTCGGTGAACCCTACCCGACGGCCGCGCCCGCCGCAACGGGGCGCCCCGCGGACCGGTAACTGAGATCGCATCCGCTCGCGCCGGCGGTTACCGTGTGTGGATCACGAACCCCACTTCCCGGAGGTCGCATGTCAGGTGCGCTCGAAGCGCTTGAACGTCTCTGGCCGCGGGTGCATCAGCGGGACGACGAGCTGCGCCCGCGGCTGGCGGCGTGGCTCCGCGACCTGATCCCGGTACCCACCGGACCCAGTGCCTCCCAACTGGTCACCGTGCGGGCCATGGACCCCGGAGACGGTTGGCGGTACCGGCTCTCCTGGATTTCGTACCCGGGCCCCGGGCAGAGCGAGGCCAGCCCGTTCCACGAGTTCCCCATCGCGCCGACCGTTCCCGAGCCACTGAGCGCCGACGAACTGCGGGCGATCGGACGGCCCAATCGGCCGTTCGTGGCGACGGTGTGGCTGCTGGAGGTGTTCGGGCTGGCGTGGGCCGAGGCCGGGCTGATGGGGCGGCAAATCCACCTGGTGCTCGACGGCGCCGCCTTCCGCGGGCCGGGGCGGCGGTTCGGGTGGACCGACAAGCTCCGGGCCTTCGCGTACCGCAGCACCGCCCCGCGCCCGGCCTCGATCCCGGACCTGCCGAAGGGCCAGGTCGAACTGGTGGCCCCGGCGGCCCCGGCGGCGCTGCCCGTAACCCCGGCCGCACTGCGGGCCGCCTGCGCGGCCGGCGAGCCCGGCGCGGTTCTGGCCTGGGCCGACGCCCTGGCCGCGGCCGGCGACGCCGCCTCGGCCGAACTGCTCCGGTGGCTCCACGGGTTCCCGGACACGATCGCCGACGAGGTCCGCATGTGGGCCGGGCACGGCCCGTTCTGGGTGTTCGCGACCGCCGACCAGTGCTGGTGGGGCTGCGGGGAGATCGGCACCGAGCCGGACGGCATCGAGGAACCGGCCGACCGGCTGGCGCAGCTCCTGGCCGGGTGGAACGTGTACTACCCGGCCGCCGAGTGGCTGCTCCGCCGGCTCGGGCTGGCGCGGGCCGAGGTCTGCGGCTCGTACTTCGCGAACGGGGGCGACGGGCACACCTTCGACGTCGACCTGACGGCCGGGCACCTCGCGCCGCTCGACGAGACGATGGGCGTCACACGCCTGTGGTGCGAGTCCGAGGAGCAACCCGAGGAGGAGTTCGACGAGGAATCCGACGAGTAGCCCGAGCGGCGAGTCGGCGACCGGGTCTTCCGCGCGGGCCGCGCCTTCGGTACCATTCCCACACCCCCCGACGGAGCCCGCGATGCCCGCCTGCCGACTCGCCGCCCTGGTACTGCTCGCGGCCCTCGTCGCCCCACCGGCCCGGGCCGCCGACCCGGTCCCGGACGCGGTCCGCGACGAGTTCAAGCTGGACCGCTTCTACCAGAGGTACGTCGATGCCGGCGTCCCGGTGGTCGGGTCCGCGAAGGTGACCGACCACGCGCTCGCCGAGGCCGCCTGGATCGTCGCGAAGATGCTCGACGGCCGCGACGACATCATGAAGGCCATGCGCAAGAACCGGGTGCGCGTGGCGGTGATGGCCGCGACCGAGTACACCACCGACGTGCCCGAACACAGCAAGCTGACGCCCAAGCTGTTCTGGGACCGCCGCGCCCGAGGGCTGGGGGCCACACTGGCCAACCCGGCCGTCAGTTGCGGCGAGGAGAACCTGCTCGGCTACCCGGGCGACCCGTACCCGGGCGAGAACATCTTCGTCCACGAGTTCGCGCACGCCATCCACGGCACCGGCCTCAGCACCACCGACCCGACCTTCGACCGGCGGCTCCGGGCCGCCCACCGCGCGGCCCTGGACCGCGGCCTGTGGAAGGACACCTACGCGGCCACCAACCACAGCGAGTACTGGGCCGAGGGGGTGCAGTGCTGGTTCGACGACAACGCCGCCCCGGACGCGCTGCACAACAACGTCCGCACCCGCGGGCAGCTCAAGGACTACGACCCGGCCCTAGCGAAGCTGTGTCAGGAGGTGTTCGGGGACAAGGAGTGGCGGTACCTGCGGCCGGCGGCCCGCAAGCCGGCCGACGTGAAGCACCTGCCCGGGTACGACCCGAAAAAGCTCCCGCGGTTCGAATGGCGCGACGCCCCGCTCGGGGACCGGCCCCGGGCCACCGTCCAGACGGCCGCGGGCGACTTCGACATCGAGTTGGACGCGAAGGCCGCGCCCGAGGCGGCGGCCCTGTTCCTGAAGGTGGCGTTAGAAGGCGGGTATCACAGCGGGACGTTCGACCGGGCCTCCGGCGGGGCCGTGGGCGCCAGCCCCAGCGCCGCCTGGCTCGCCCGCGCCCCGAAGGAGTCGCCGAAGTTGCCGGCGGCGACCGCGAAACCGGCCGAGGGCACCATTGCACTGGTTCGCGGCAAGGCGGGCGCGTTCGTGGTGTTCGCCGGCCCGCCGGGCGAGGCGCCGGGCGACCTCGTCCCGTTCGGCCGCGTGGTGAAGGGCGCGGACGTGGTCAAGAAGGTGCTTGCCGCCGAGAAGGACGGCCAGCTCAAGGTAGACATCCGGCGGGTCATCCGCACCGAGTAGCGGGGCGGGCCGTGGAAGGTTGCCGGAACCCCTACCCGACCGCGGCGCACCGCAATCGGGTCGTGAATCGGCCCGTGCCGGCCGCGGTTCGGGCGGTTCCTTGCCTTTCCCGCCGTGGGGCCGATAATCTCCCCACCCGCTTCTTTCCCTGGAGTCCGCTATGAGTCGCAGGCCGGTCCTCTTCCTGCGCGTCATCGTCTTGTCGGCCGGCCTCGCGGCCCTGCCCGCGTGCTCGGCGAACCAGCCGGACGGCGGCTCCCCACCCTCACCCGAGCGAGTGACACCCATGGCCGACTACAAGCCGTTCTACGCCGCCGACCCGAAGAACCCGAAGGTGTTCTTCGACATCACCATCGGCGACAAGCCGGCCGGGCGGATCGAGATGGAACTGTTCGCCGACACCTGCCCGAAGACGGCCGAGAACTTCCTCCGGCTGTGCGTCGGCGACACCAAGAGCAAGGCCGGCACGCCGCTGGCGTTCAAGGGGTCGTCGTTCCACCGGGTGATCCCCGGGTTCATGTGCCAGGGCGGCGACTTCACCCGCGGCGACGGCCGCGGCGGCGAGTCGATCTACGGCGGGCGGTTCGACGACGAGACGTTCCAGGGCAAGGCCGGCAAGCACTTCGGCCCCGGGTGCCTGTCGATGGCCAACGCCGGGCCGAACACCAACGGCTCGCAGTTCTTCCTGTGCACCGCCGACACCCCGCACCTCGACGGCAAGCACGTCGTGTTCGGGCAGGTGGTGAAGGGGTACGACGTGGTCCAGAAGATCGAGGCGGTCGGCTCGCGGAGCGGGCAGACGTCGGCCAAGGTCGTCATCAGCGACTGCGGCAAGGTCGAGTAGCTTTCGCGTCGCCGCGACGTGCCGGCCGTCAGGTGCCGGCGTCGAGCGAGCGGCGGAGGGCCGGGTAGTCGATCTTCGCGTTGTGACGGCTATCGACCGGGATGCGCGGCCAGACGCGGACCTCGTCGATGCCCGCCCACGCGAGGGTACGGCGGATGGCGTCCACGTCTCCCGGCGCGGCCGGGTCGTGCCACTCCAGCACCAGCACCCGCCGCCCGGCGTGCGCGACGACGGCCGCCCGCTTCACCCGCTCGTCCTGGTACGCCGCGGTCTCGGCCGCGAACGGGTACAGGCGGCCGCGGGCGTCGTCGATTCGCCCGACGCAGCGGCCCAGCAGCCACAATCGCCCGCCGGCGTCGAGGTATCCGGCGTCGCCGGTGCGGTGCCAGATCGTGTCGCCGACGCGGAACTTCGTCTCCTCGTCGCCCACGCCGTTCAAATAGCCTTTCAGCACGTGCCCGCCGGTCACCACGATCTCGCCCGGCTCACCCGTCACGGCGCACTCGGCATCAAATTCGTGTGGCGTGAGCGGACGAACTGGCGTGCCCCAGCGGTCGCGGAGGATGCGGAGCGTGACCTCCGGCACCGGCCGCCCGGCGAGCAGCCCGCGCCCGGCGAGCATCGCGGCGTTATCGTCGGCACTGATCTGGCGGCGCGACAGCCGCGCGATCGGTTCGGCCTCGGTCGAGCCGTAGAGCGCGACCACATCGGCGTTCGGGGCCATTTCCTGAAGCTGGTCGAGCAGTCGCGGGAACACCGGCGCGCCGCCGGTGAACAGCTTCCGCAGGCTCGGCAGGGTGATACTCTGAGAGCGGCAGTGGCGGGCCAGTCGCTCGAAGAACGCCGGCGACGCGACCGAACTGGTCGCCCGGTGCTCCTGAATCTGCCGCACTACCGGTTCGGGGTCGATGAACCCCGGGCGGCGCAAGTCCGCGTCCGGGACGAGGCTGGTGACGCCCGAGCCGAGGTTGGCGAGCAGCACGATGGGCAGCGTCGCCACGTCCACGTCGCCCGGAGTCAGGCCGAGGTCGTGTTCGAGCGCGAGGTGCTGGGCGCGGAGGAAGCCGTGCGTGCGAACTGCCCCTTTGGGTTGCCCGGTGCTGCCGCTCGTGAAAGTGAGCAGCGCGGGCGTGTCCGGCTCGACCGGGACAACGTCCGCGTGCGGCCGAAAGCGGTCGAGGAGCGACCATCGCGTCGCGCCGGGGACGGGCCAGCCGATCGCGAACTTCACCGGGATGCGCCGCAGTGCCGGGCTGACCAGCCGCAGCAGATGCGCCTTGCTGCTGGCGATCAGCGCCTGTGGCGGGCGGATCGCACAGCTCCGCTCGATGTGCTCCAGCCCGGCCGACGGGTCGAGCGCCGTTACCACCATTCCCAGGCGGAACACGGCGACCAGCGCGACGTACAGTTCGGCGCTCATCGGGTGCAGCACCAGCACCGCGTCGCCCGGCTTCAGCCCCTTGCGCGAAAGCAGATTCGCCGCTTGCGAACTGAGCCGGTCGAGGTCGGCGAACGTGGTCACGCGCGTCCGGCCCCGCCTCCAGAGGCCCGGCCGCGGGTCGAGGATGGCCGGCGCGTCCGGGCGCGCCCGGGCGTGCTCGCGGAGGATCGTGACGAGGTTCACGCGTCGGCCCCCAGCGGCCGGGCGAACAGCGTGTAGCGGCGGATCACGTGGGCGGTTCGGCGGCTGATCCGACCAGAGCGGTTGTCCTCGTGGAACAGCGCGTGGATCGCCCGCCGGAAGCCGCACGCGCCCATCGCGGCATGAATATGGTCCATCAAGTAGCTACCCAAACCGATGCCGGCGAGGTCCGGGTGAACGGCGATCGTCTTCGCGATGGCCGTGTCGCACGCCCCGGCGCGCTTCAGTTGCAAGAGGTCGGGCACCGCGAACAAGAACCCGACCGGCTCGCCCGCCCGCTCTGCGACGAGCACCAACTCGGGCCGCAGGTACGCGCGAACCGGCGCGTACTGCGCGACGAAGTCGTCTTCGGACACCGGCGTGTACAGGAAGTTGCCCGCGAAGCAGCGGAGCAGGAGCGGGTGCAAGCGGCGGAGTTCGTCCTCGAAGCGGGCGAGATTGACGTTCCGCACGCTGATGCCGCGTTCGGCGAGCCGAACGGCGGTTTCGACCGCTCGCGAGTCGCGGACCGTGAGGTCGGTGGCGAGCGCCGAGTAGTATTGCGCGAGTGGGGCGAACCCGGCGGCGCGGAAGTGGTCGGGCCAGTCGTCCGGGTTGTCCGGCTCCATGAAGAACGGCGGTTCGGGGCCGCGGTCGGTCACCAGCCGGTACCGCTGCCAGGTGTTGCCGTCCATCGGCCCGACCGCGAGCGTACACCCCTCGCCCGCGAGCCGGGCACACGCCGAACGCAGTAGTTCCGCGGCCGCGTCAGCCGAATCGGGACGCGCGCAGTAGTGGCCGATCACCCCGACGCGGTGACTCGCGTGCGGGGGCGTGTGGCGGAACCACAGCCCGCACCGGGCGACGGCGCGGTTGCCGTCCCACGCGAGCAGCCGCGCGTCGGGGGGCTGGCGGCGGAGCTGGTCGGCGGGGATCGCGAACCCGTCGAACGCGGCGTAGGCCGGGTCGGATTCGGCAGGGCGGACGTCGATCATGCGTCGGACTCCACTGCGCACACCAGGGCCGCAACCGCGGACGCAAGCGCCGCCCACACCACCTGCCGCCACCACCGCGGCGTGTCGGCCGGGCAGTTGCTGATGCCGGGCTGGGTGGCGCAGAACCCGGCCACCGCGACCAGCACCGGCGGCAGCCCGCACGCGACGTGCCGCGCCACCGTCGGCGTCGCGCCGAGTACAACTGCGTAGCCGGTCAGGACGACCAGCCACCCGCCGCCGGCGGCGACCGCGAGCGGCAGCCACACCGGCTCCGTCGGGTTTGCCAACCGCAACCGTGCGACCGCAACCATCCCCAGGTGCGCCGCGAACGACACCGCCGCCGGGAACAGCCACTCCGGCCGGTCGAGCGTCTTCGACAGCCCCAGCCACAGGAGGCCGACCGCGACCACCGCGACGACCGGGTAGACGTTCACGTTCAGGTCGTGCGCCGCCGGGTAGCGGAACGACAGCGCCGCGAGCGCCGCGAACAGCACCAGCGGCGGCGTCAGCCACGGCCACCCGCCCAGCCCCCAGAAGGTGTACCCGAACAGCGCCGCCCCGAGCACCGCGCTGCCGCGGAGCGGCGTCCGCCGGGCCAGCGCGACCGCCGCGGCCGACAGCACCGCCGCCTCCGCGATGTACCCGAGCAGCACCCCGGCGGGCAAATCCCAGTGCAGCACGATCAGCAGGTGCGCGACCGGCGGCAGGATGAGGTTGTCCAGCCCGCCCCAGGTGATCGCCTCGAACATCGTCGCCAGCCACGCCAAGAGCATCGCGATGAGCAACGTCTCGGCCCGCCCGCGGTCGGTCAGCAGCAGGAGCGGGACGTGGACGCACAGGAACGCGCACAGGAAAAACGCGAGCGACCCCTCGAAGCTCTTCACGCCGTCGGGGGTGGCGTACCGGTGCCGGCCGTACCCGACGCCGACCAGCGCCGCGAGCGCGTCGGCGAGCGTCAGCAGCAGAAGCGGCACGAGGTAGCCGACGAGCCGGCGGCCGGACCCGTCCTCGGTGTTCAGGTAGAGCAGCCACAGCACGGCGACCGCGAGCGGGAAGTAGATATCGCCGAGCGACGCCCGGGCCACCCCGCTGACCACCTGCCCGACCCCGGCCCGCAGCACCGGGACCGCCTTCAGGCACACGAGGAGGACGACGCTGAGTGCGCCAAGGGTCAGCACCGGCCAGGCGCGGTCGAACAGCCACGGGAACGACAGCGTGACGAGGCCCATCCCGACGTGCAGCGCCTTCCGCAGCAGTTCGGGGTGCGGGTGGGCGACGCGGCGGAACAGCGCCAGCGTGCCGAGCAACCCGCCCAGCGCGCCGAGTACGACCGCCATCGCCAGCAGGGGGTGAAGCATAACCTCATCGATTCGGTCGGACGCGGCGGATTCGGACTCGGTACGGTTGCGGAGGCACCGTGCCGGAAAGGTTATTGGGGAACCGTTTACGGGTTGCCCCTCACCCGGCCTCGCAGACTCGGCCGACCTCTCCCCAGCGGGGAGAGGTGCATCCGCCGCAGCGCAGAGCAACATGGAGCGTGTAGCGATGCGTGTCCCCGGATGGACCTCTCCCCGATGGGGAGAGGTCGGCGGCCGCTTTGGGCCGCCGGGTGAGGGGGTACCACCAACGCGCATCCGAAGTGAACGTTGCCCCCTCATTGCCGTCCGTTTTCAGCCCCGCACCCGCTCGACCACGAACCGGCTGTAGAACGCCGCCTTGTCCTGCCGGAACAGCCGCGCGGACAGCACCGCGAGCGGTTCCAGCCGGTCGGCCATCGACTCCGGCCGCGACCGCGGCACCAGCATGTTCCAGTACGCCAGCCGGCCGCCCGGACGCGCCCCCCGCACCAAGCGATCGAGCAGCGCGTGGTAGTTCGCCTCGGACATGTACTCGAAAATGTCGCTCAGGTTGTACCTGTCCACCGGTTCGGCGTCGGCGCGGTCGAGGAACTCTTCGACCGTGCAACAATGCCACTCCAAACGACCCAGGTTCGCGCGGATCGTGTCGAAGTGCTCGGGCCGCAGGGCGAGCGGCAGCGCGGTCGTGTGCCGGCCGGTCATGATCCACTGCAGGTACGGGTTCTCCGCCGGGTCGAGTTCGGTCAAGGCGTGCGTGGTGCGGGCCAGAACGTGGTCCGACACGCGGCCCTTTACATACGCGAAGAAGCTCGGGTCGCGGCCGAGCCGGCCCATCACGAACTGCGAGAAGAACACGCGGAACAGGAGCCGCCACCGCCAGTTGTCCCACTCGCCCCGGAAGAATGCCAGCCGCTCGTTCCGGGTGCCGCCGCGCAGCATCCGGTTGATGATCGCCCGCGGGTGGACGAGCGGCAGCACGCGGCGGCGGAAGAGCGCGAAGTACCGCTCGAACTTGCCTGCACTTCCGATTCCGGCGCGGATATCGACCGGGTGCGCGTCCCAGAACGCGCGGGCGTCGGCGTCCAGCGCCGGCCGGCACCGCCGGTAGAGCGCCTCGCGGTCCTTGCTCGGCGTCGAACCGATCAGTTCCAGCAGTTCAGCGTGCGAGAGGGTCTTGTAGGCGGCGACGCGGAGCGCGAGACAGGCGAGTTGCGCCGGGTTGAGGTCGAGGGCGACGACCCGCCGCGGCGACCGCGTCAGCAGCGCGAGCGAGTTGTCCCCGGCCGAGGCGATCGAGACGCATACGTCGCCCGGATGCACGTCCAGCCCTTCGACCAGGATGTCGGCGTCCTCCCAGCACTGCGCGTAGCGGACGGCGGAGAAGTCGGCCTTGCCCGCGACCTCGGTCTTCATGCCGCGCCCCCCGCGTGCGCCAGCCGCCGGATGGTGCCGCGTGCCCCGTCCATCTCCACTTCGTCGCCGGTCTTGAGCCACCGCGTCACGTCCGGGATCGAGACGACCGCCGGGATACCCATCTCGCGCGCCACGATGGCCGAGTGCGAGAGCAAGCTGCCGTGCTCGACTAGCAGGCCGGCGGCCGACGGGAACAGCATGATCCACCCGGGGTCGGTGCGCTCCGCGACCAGAATTTCGCCGTGGACGAGTTGCGCCCCGCGCGGGTCGGTAATCACCCGCACTATGCCGCGAACCACACCGGGACAGCACCCCAGCCCCGACCGCTCCTCGCCGTCGCCGACCGGGGCGCGGGGCGTGGTCGGTTCGTAGGTGTGGCCGACGTACACCAGCCCGCGGGTCTCGAACCGCCCGGCCGGGCGCGGGCCGGCGCGGAATCGCTCGAACTCCGCCTTCCGTACGCCCGCCAGCCCGCGCAGGTCGGTGCAACTCGCGGTGCCCTCCGCGTACCCCAACACCTCCTCCACTTCGAGGTAAAACACGTCCCGCGGGTCGTCGAGGATGCCGAGCGAATGGAACTGCCGGCCGAACTCGGTCATCATCATGCGGACGCGGCCGAACAGCCGGGTGCGCTCGAAGCGGAGGTTCTCGCGGTCGCGGACCCGCGCCCGGGCGTGCTTCAGAATCCAGCCGAACAGCAGCCGCCTGAGCGGACGGCCGCGGAGGGCGTCCGCGACGCGGGCCTCGGCCTTCGCGCGCATCTCGGCCTCGATCGCGCCCGGCGGTCGGTCGTCCTTCGGCCGCCGGGCGAGTTGCCCGACCGACCGCAGCAGCGGCAGCGGGTCGTCGAACAGCGTCCCACTCTCCAGCTTCAGTTCCTCCATGCACCGGTCGCCGAACTTCTCCAGGTATTCGCTCAGTTGGGTGCGGAACGCGGGTGTGGCTGTGGCGTCCACGTCGCGCGGCGTGCCAGAACACAGCGCCTCGACGAGTTCCGGCGAGACGCGCGCGGCGTCGGCGAGCGCGCGAACGCGCTTGGCGGGTTCGGCGGAGATAATCCCGCCCTCGCCGCCGATTAAATCGTTCTGGAGGGTGCCGTTCTCGTCCCCGCACCACTGCTTCGTCTTCTTGCCGAGCACGCCGAAGAAGATCATGGCGAAGAAGTCGTTCATCAGCGGCGCGTCCCAGCGGGTCAGGAGCTGCCGCTCGATGCCGCGGTAGTACGCGGCGATCTCGTCGGGCCGCAACCGCGACAGGTCCGGCCGCGTCGGCCCGAGTGCGTCGTTCAGTCGATTGTAGAATCGTCGAATTTGCCGCGGCATTCCGAAGTGATGGCGGGCCATTGCGAAGACGCTGCCGAGCAGCCGGGCGCGGTCGCGGAGGCGGTCCCACCACCCGGCGGCCGCGAGCCGGTCGGCCACGTCGTCGGGCAGCGGTTCCTTCACGCCCATCATCTGCTCCATGAACCCGCGGTTCGCCTTGAACCCCGGGAGCATGGCGAGCAGCCGGTACCAGTTGAGCAGGTTGTAGTAGACCGTGCCGCGGACCAGCCCGAGCATGCGGCGGAACACGTCCGCGTTGCCCTCGATCACCGGTTCGGGCACGCGCAACATGCGGCAGAACTGAAGGTAAACGGCCTCGTACACGCAGCGCGCGAAGCTGAACGTGAGCGGCGTGGTGATGCCGTTGTAGCTCTCGGCGATGTTGCTGTTGTCCCAGATGTTCCGCACGCCGTCCGGGTCGGGGCGATCCGCCAGCGACGTGACCGGGCGGGACTGGAGTAGGTACAGTTCGCCGCCCGTGTAGGCCCACTCGATGTCCTGCGGGCGGCCGAAGTGCCTCCCGGCGCGCCGGGCGAGCGCCGCCACCGTCAGCACTTGCTCGTCGCTCAAAGCGGGTTGCGTCGCCTTCGCCGCCGGGACCGGTTCGGAGCGCACGCCCTCGCCGCTGCCCGGGTGTGCGACGTGCTGTACCTTCTTCTGGACAATGCGGCGCTCGACGATGACGCCGTCGCGGTCCACGTGCCAGGTGTCGGCGTCCGCGTCGCCGCCGACGAGGGCGGTTCCCAAGCCGAACACCGCACTAACCACCGCGACGCCCCGCCGCCCGCTCACCGGGTCGGCCCCGAACGCCACCCCGGCCGCGTTGGCCGGCACCATGCGCTGCACCAGCACCGCCGGCGGCCGCGGGGCCGGCGCGAGGCCGTGTTCGCGCCGATAGGCGATGATGCGCTCGCTAAAACCCGAGCGCCACACGTCCGCGACACGTGCGGGCACCTGCTCGGCGGGAACGAACAGGTAGCTGTCGAGTTGCCCGGCGAACGAGTGGGCCGCGCCGTCCTCGTCGGCCGCCGACGACCGCACCGCGACCGGGTCGCCGCCGCTGAGTTCCGCCAGTGCCGGACGCAGTTCCGCGAGCATGGCGTCGGGCGCGTCGAACGCGGCCGGCAGGACGACGAGCCACGGCGGGATCGGGAACCCGCCGTCGCGCAGCGCAGCTAGCGCGCGGGCCTTCCCGCCGAGCGGCAGGGAGAGGTCGGCACGGTCGTGGCGGACGACGTACTGCACGGTCACTCCTGCCGAACCAACAGCCGCCACGCCAGCGGCGCGAGGCCGATGCTCAGGTACATGCCGATCGTCCACAGCCCGGCTAGCACCTCGATGCGCTTCCCGCGGCCCGCGACCGGGGCACGCAACGCGCCCCACGCGATCCCGACCACGACCGCGAGCAGCACGCCGAGCCACACCGCTACCGGCAGCACGAAATCGATCGCGGTAACCGCCGCCACCGCCAGCGCCGCGGTCAGGAACAGCACCCCGAGCCACACGAACACCGCGGTCCGCATTCCCCAGACGGCGCTGTACGTGCTCACGCCCTCTTCTTCGTCCGCGGGCGACCGGATTTTGCGGCCGATCTCGATCACCAGCCCATTGGAATAGCTGACCGCGACGAACCAGAACAGCCCGGCGGGCGGGCGACCCAGTGTCGGCCACCAGTCGCACGCGGTCGCGTACAGATCGACGAGCGGCACGATCAGCATGTGCGACAGCATGTATACGACCGGCCGCGCCTTCAGCCACGCGGGGGCGAAGAACTCCTTGCTCATCAGCACGAGGTACAGCCACACCCCGGCCAACAGTAGCGCCAGCGACGGCTCCAGCCACAACGCCAGCGCCAACTGCGCGCCCGCCGCGCCCGCGCCGACCCACCCCAGTTCGCGGAGGGTGACCAGCCCGCGCGGCACCGGGCGATAGGGCCGGTAGCGCGAATCCTCCTCGAAGTCCTTGAACTCGTCGGCGATTCGCAGTTGCAGGAAGAACAGCAGCGCCGTCAGGTACGCGACGAGGACCGCCCGCCACTCCGGCCACCCGTCGCCGCCGCGGAGCAGGCGCGAGAAGCACACCGCCGACAGGCTGAACGCGGCCACCGGCAGCCCGTGCCCGAGCAGCGGGAACCGCTCCCGCTGATACACCCACCACCGCCGCAGTGAGGAGTGAGGAGTGGGGGGTGAGGAGTTCGGACCGGGCGGCGGGTCCGCGCTCATGTGCTTCCTTTGCTTCGTCTCCTCACTCTTCACTCCCCACTCCTCACTCGTTTCCCCCGCGCCAGGAGCGCATGAGCGCGGGTGAACTCGCCCGAGCACATCGCCCCGGCGATGGACAGCTCGCCCGCGAGGCACACGGCCGCCGCGACCTCCGCCAGCGCCCGCGCGTGCCCGGCCCCGGCCAGCCCGAGCACGTCCAGGCACGCCCGCTGACTCGGCAAACCGGTTCCGCCGCCGACTGTACCCACCATCACGTTCGGGAGTGTCACGCTCGCGTACAAATCGCCCCCGGGCGCGACCTCGAACCGCGTCACGCCGACCGCCGATTCCGCCACGCACGCCACGTCCTGGCCGCACGCCAGGTAGAGCGCCGCGAGGCCGTTCGCGTAGTGCCCCTGCGTGCCCATCGTGCCGCTCAGCACCCCGCCCATCACGGACATCCGCCAGAAGTCGACCATCCGCACCGGGGTCGTGCGGAGCCGGTCCGCGACCAGCGCCGCGGGGATCACCGCCTCGGCCGACACTTTCTTGCCGCGGACCAGCAGGAACGACTGGGCGCTGCTCTTCTTGTCGCCGGACATGTTCGCTTCGATGAACCAGTGCCGCGGCTTGACCGGGCTGTGCGCCTCGATGTACCGGCACGCGGCCTCGGTCGCCACCGTCACCATGTTCTGCCCGGACGCGTCCCCGGTCGTGTACTCGAACCCCAGGTACACGTGGTTCCCCTCGACGCTCACCCGCAGGTCGGTCAGCTTGCCGTGCCGCGTCGTCGCCTCGGCCGCGGCGCGCAGGTCGTCCAGCTTCGACGTGACCCACAGCACGAACCGCCCGCACTCGGTGAGGTCGGCGAACGCGAACCCGGGCGCGCGGCTCACCCCCTCGTTGAGCACCGCCGCGGCGCACCCGCCGGCGTCGGTCAGCAACTGCGACCCCCGACTGTACGATGCGACCAGCGCCGCTTCCGTGGTGGCGAGCGGGACGTAGAAGTCGCCGCGGGCGAACAGCCCGTTAACTCGCAGCGGCCCGGCCAGGCCGACCGGCACCTTCACCGTGCCGACGAAGTTCTCGATGTTGCGGCGGTAGGTATCCTTCTGCGCGTCGGTGTGCGGGTCGAGTAACTGCCCGTGTGCGGAAGTGGCATGCCCGAGCAGCGCCCAGCGGCGGGCCAGCGCCTCGTCGCTGACGGCGGCGCCGCCGGGGACGCGGGGCGGCGAGGCGTCCTGCCGGGGCGCGAGCCGGGCGGCGACCGCGTCCAGAGATTGAGACGCCACCAACTCCTGAAGAAACGTGCTCGTGCGGTCGTGGTGGGCGGACAATCGGCCTCCCGCGGCGTGCCGCGACCGGGACCGGGCGAGAACCGTCCCGCGGACTATACCGCGCGCCGGCCGGGTGTGGGAACGATTTCCCTGTGCGGTCGGCCGCGCCGCGCCCCGGGCCGCCGGGTACGATTTTTGCTACCTATTTCGTTTTCGCTGCCACCCCGCTCAGGCCCAAACAGGAATGACCGAGCCAACCGCCCAGACCCCGCCGCGCCGCGCGACCGACCTGCCGCTGCTCCTCGGCCTCGCCGCGGTGGTCGCGTTCTTCGCCGTCGGCGGGTTCGTCGCCTACTGGAACACCCGCACCCTCAACCGGAACGTGGAGCGGCTGGCCCACACGCACGAGGTGCTGACCGCGCTCAACGAGGTGCGGTCGCTGATGAAGGACGCGGAGACCGGGCAGCGGGGGTTCGTCATCACCGGCGACGCGCGGTACCTGGAGCCGCACACCCTGGCCGTCGCCCGCGTCCGCGACCGGGTGGACGCGGTCGAGCGATTGACCGCCGACAACCCCGAGCAGCAGGCCCGCGTCCCGCCGCTCCGCAGCCTGGTGAACGCCAAACTGGTCGAACTCGACGAGACCATCGCGCTGCGCCGCACGGTCGGGTTCGAGGCGGCGCAGAAGGTGGTCGCCAGCGACCGCGGGAAGGCGGCGATGGACGGCATCCGCGAGGCGACGGGCGAGATGGAGCGGGAGGAGCGCGACCTGCGCGGGAAGCGGTTCGCGGAGGTCGAGGGGGCGTACGCGGTCGCCGTCGGCAGCGGCGTCGTCACCACCCTGGTCGGGGTGCTGCTGGCGGCGTGCGTCGCCGCGCTGCTCCGCCGCACCGCGGCCGCCCGGCGGCGCGAGGCGTGGCTCCAGACCGGGCAGTTGCGTCTGGCGGTCGCGATGGCCGGCGACCAGCGGGTCGATCAGATCGGGGACAACGTGCTCAAGTTCCTGACCGAGTACCTCGGCGCGCACGCGGGCGCGTTCTTCGTGCCGGAGGCCGGCGGGTATCGCCGCGTCGCCGCGTACGGGGTTCCGGCCGGCGGCGTGCCCGAGCGCCTGGCCGAGGACGACGGGCTTGTCGGCCGAGCGGTCAAGGACCGGCGGGCGTTCGTCGTCGCCGACGTGCCCGACGGCTACATCCAGGTCGGCTCGGCGCTCGGCCGGGCCAGCCCGCGGCACCTCGCCATCGTCCCGGCCGCGACCGACACGACCGTCGATGCCGTGTTCGAACTCGGCTTCTTACAGCCGGCCGACGGCGAGGCGGCCGAACTGCTCGACCGCGCCTCCGGTGTCATCGGCGCGGCCGTCCGCGCCGCCCGCTACCGTGCCCACCTCCAGAACGCGCTCGAGGAGCAGCAGAAGCTGACCGAGGAGCTTCAGGCGCAGACGGAAGAGTTGCGGGTCGCCAACGAGGAACTGGACGAGCAGAGCCGGGCGCTGAAGGAGTCGCAGACGCGGCTGGAGGAGCAGCACGGCGAACTGGAGGCCACCGCCGCCCGGCTGGAGGAGCACGCGCAACTGCTGGCCGACCAGCGGGACGCCGCCACCCAGGCCCGCGCCGCCCTCCAGGTGAAGGCCCGCGAACTCGAGCAGGCGAGCCGGTACAAGAGCGACTTCCTGGCCAACATGAGCCACGAGCTGCGCACCCCGCTCAACTCGTCGCTCATCCTCGCCAAGCTGCTGGCCGACAACCGCACCGGCAACCTGTCCGGCGAGCAGGTGCGGTACGCCCAGACCATCTACTCGGCCGGCAACGACCTGCTCGCGCTCATCAACGACATCCTCGACCTGTCCAAGATCGAGGCCGGCAAGATGGACGTGCGGCCGGAGCCGGTGCCGCTGGCGAAGCTGGCCGACGACCTCGCCCGGGTGTTCGAGCCGGTCGCCGGGCAGAAGAAGCTGGCGTTCCGCGCGCGGGTCGCGCCGGACGCCCCCGAGAGCGTCACCACCGACCGGCAGCGGCTGGAGCAGGTGCTCAAGAACCTGCTGTCCAACGCGCTAAAGTTCACCGAGAAGGGCGACGTGGCGCTCGAGATCGGCCCGGCGGCCGGCGGGCGGGTGGCGTTCGCCGTCCGCGACACCGGCATCGGCATCCCCGAGCACCAGCAGGAGGTCATCTTCGAGGCGTTCCGGCAGGCCGACGGCACGACTAGTCGCAAGTACGGCGGGACCGGGCTGGGGCTGTCGATCGCGCGGGAGTTGGTGCGCCTGCTCGGCGGCGAGTTGTCCGTCGCGAGCGAGCCGGGGAAGGGCAGCACGTTCACGGTCACGCTGCCGGCGGCCTACGACCCGGCGCAGGTCGCGCCCCGGCTCCGCGGCCCGCTCTCGCCCCCGCCGGCCACCGCGTCGCTCACGCCCGCCCCGGCGTCCGCCGAGCCGCGCCCGCCGGTGCGCCCCGCGCCCGTGCCGGCCGTCGAGGACGACCGCGCCCGGCTCGCCCCCGGCCGGCGCACCATCCTGGTTGTCGAGGACGACGCGGCGTTCGCGCGAATCCTGCTCGACCTCGCGCACGAACTGGACTTCCAGTGCGTGGTCGCGCACACCGCCGAGGCCGGGCTGGCCGCGGCGGCCGAACACCGGCCCAGCGCCGTCGTGCTCGACGTCGGGCTGCCGGACCTGTCCGGGCTGTCGGTGCTCGACCGGCTGAAGCGGGACGACCGCACCCGGCACATCCCGGTCCACGTGGTCTCGGCGCACGACTACGCCCAGACCGCGCTCACCCTCGGCGCCGTCGGGTACATGCTCAAGCCGGTCAAGCGAGAGCAACTGGAGGAGGCGCTGCAGCGGCTGGAAACCAAGCTCGACCAGCGGCTCCGCCGGGTGCTGATCGTGGAGGACGACGCGGTCCAGCTCGACAGCCTGCGGGCGCTGTTGGGCACGCAGGACGTCGAGACGGTCGGCGCGCGGACCGCGGCCGAGTGCCTGGACCGGCTCCGCGGCGCGACGTTCGACTGCATGGTGCTCGACCTGACGCTCCCCGACGCGTCCGGGTACTCGCTGCTGGAGACGCTCAGCCGCGAGGGCGTGTACTCGTTCCCCCCGGTCATCGTGTACACCGGCCGCGACCTGTCGGCCGACGAGGAGCAGCGGCTGCGGAAGTACTCGCAGTCGATCATCATCAAGGGGGCGAAGTCGCCGGAGCGGCTGCTCGACGAGGTGACGCTGTTCTTGCACCAGGTGGTGTCGGAACTGCCGGCGGAGCAGCAGCGGATGCTCGAAAAGGCCCGCAGCCGGGACGCGGCGCTGGAGGGCCGGCGCATCCTGGTGGTCGAGGACGACGTGCGGAACGTGTTCGCGCTGACGAGCATTCTGGAGCCGTGCGGGGCGGCGGTGACGATCGCCCGCAACGGCCGGGAGGCGCTGGCGGCGCTGGAGAAGGCGTCCGCCCCGTCGGGGCCGGGGATCGACCTGGTGCTGATGGACGTGATGATGCCGGAGATGGACGGGCTGACCGCCACCCGCGAGATCCGCAAGCGGGACGCGTGGAAGCGGCTGCCGGTCATCATGCTGACGGCCAAGGCGATGCGGGACGACCAGGAGCAGTGCCTGGCGGCCGGGGCCAACGACTACATGGCCAAACCGCTGGACGTGGACAAGCTGCTGTCGCTGGTGCGGGTGTGGATGCCCCGGTGAGCGTAAGCGGCGAAGACCCCTCACCCGGCCGGCGGTTGGTGTGCGTGGTCCCACACCGGTGTCGCGGCCCGCGCCGGCCACCCTCTCCCCGCCGAGCCGGGGCGAGGGAATACACCGCGCGACCGCGTATGTCGATCGACGCGGTCGCCGCGCGTCGATTCCCCGTGTGCGCGATGGGGATGTATTCCCTCGCCCCGCTCGGCGGGGCGAGGGTGGCCGGCGCGGGCCACCGACACCGGCGTGACGTGACGTAGCCGAACCGCCGGCCGGGTGAGGGGCTGCTTTCGCCCGGCCTTACAACCTTCGACGGACCTGCTTTGGACCGAACCGAACAGATCGAGATTCGGCTGCTGCTGGACGCGATCCACCGGCGGTACCACTACGACTTCCGCGGGTACTCGGCGGCGTCGATCACCCGGCGGCTGCGCCAGGCCCGCGAGCGGTTCGGGTGCGCGACGCTGTCGCAACTCCAGGACCGCGTGCTGCACGACCCGGCGGCGCTGCCCGAGCTGCTGTCGTTCCTGACGGTGCAGGTGAGCGAGCTGTTCCGCGACCCGGCGTACTTCCGCGCCGTCCGCGAGCACGTCGTCCCGCACCTGCGGACGTACCCGTCCCTGAAGGTGTGGGTGGCCGGGTGCAGCGGCGGCGAGGAGCTGTACTCGCTCGCCATCCTGTTCCGTGAAGAGGGCCTGGAGGAGCGGACGATGTTCTACGGGACGGACATCAACCCGCAGGCGATCGCCCGGGCCGAGGCCGGGGTGTACGAGATCGAGCGCATCCCGCTGTTCACCGAGAACCACCGGCTGTCCGGCGGCAAGTCGTCGCTGTCGGACTACTACACCGCCGCCTACGGGGCGGCCGTGTTCGACAAGTCGCTCCGCAAGCGGGCGGTGTTCTCCGACCACAGCCTCGCCACCGACGCGGTGTTCGCGGAGGTCCACCTGGTGTCGTGCCGCAACGTGCTCATCTACTTCGACCGGGAGCTGCAGGACCGCGCGATCGGGCTGTTCGACGGCTCGCTCGTCCGCAAGGGGTTCCTCGGGCTGGGGGCGAAGGAGAGCCTGCGATTCTCGGCCCACGCCGACAAGTTCGCCGAGTTCGCCCGGGACGAGCGCATCTACCAGAAGCGGGGGGCGTCGTGACCGACCCGAACGCGGCGGTGGTGATCGGCGCGTCCGCCGGGGCGGTGGACGCGCTGTCGGTCGTCCTGCCGGCGCTGCCGCCGGGGTACCCGCTGCCGGTGGCGGTGGTGGTTCACGTCCCGCCGGATAAGAAGAGCGCCATGGCCGAACTGTTCCGCAAGAAGTGCCGGGTGGACGTGCGCGAGGCCGAGGACAAGGAGCCGCTGGCCCCCGGCACGGTGTACTTCGCCCCGCCCGACTACCACCTACTGGTCGAGCCGGACCGGCGGCTGTCGCTGTCGAGCGAGGAGCCGGTCCACTACTCGCGGCCGGCGATCGACGTGCTGTTCGAGTCGGCGGCCGACGCGCTCGGGCCGGCGGCGGTCGGCGTGCTGCTGACCGGGGCCAGCGCCGACGGCGCGAAGGGGCTGCGGGCGATCAGCGACGCCGGCGGGGTCGCGCTGGTGCAAGACCCGGACGAGGCGGCCGTGCCGGCGATGCCCCGGGCCGGGCTTGCCGCGTGCCCGGCCGCCCGCGTGCTGACGCTGGGGCAGATCGCCGCGCACCTGTGCCGGCTGGCGGAGGTGCGGGCATGAGCCGGCCGACCCCGCCGCCGGTCCACTTCCTCCTGGTGGACGACCGCGACGAGAACCTGACCGCCCTCGACGCGCTGCTCCGCCGCGACGGGCTGGTGCTGCTCAAGGCCCGCGGCGGCCCGGAGGCGCTGGAGTTGCTGCTGACGCACGAGGTCGCGCTCGCGCTGGTCGATGTTCAGATGCCCGAGATGGACGGGTTCGAACTGGCCGAGCTGATGCGCGGCACCGAGCGGACGCGGCGGGTGCCGATCATCTTCCTGACCGCCGGCGACCCGGACCACGGGCGGCGGTTCCGCGGGTACGAGGCCGGGGCGGTCGATTTCCTGAACAAGCCGATCGACCCGCACGCCCTCCGCAGCAAGGCCGAGGTGTTCTTCGACCTGTGGCGGGAGCGGCAGGAGAACGCCCGCCTCTTGGACGAGGCCCGGCTCGCCGCCGACGCGTTGCGGGAGGCCGACCGCCGCAAGGACGAGTTCCTGGCGACGCTCGCCCACGAGCTGCGCAACCCGCTCGCCCCGATCCGCAACGGCTTGCAGATCCTCAACCTCACGCCCAGCGCCGACGTTGCGGCCAAGGCGCGGGGGATGATGGAGCGGCAACTCGCCCACCTCGTGCGGCTGGTGGACGACCTGCTCGACATCTCGCGGGTGGCCACCGGCAAGATGCGGCTACAGTTCGAGTCGGTCGAGGTGCGGACGGTGGTGGAGGCCGCGGTCGAGGCGGCCCGCCCGGCGATCGACGCCGGCCGCCACGCCCTCGTCCTGCACCTGCCCGACGAGCCGCTGACCCTCCGCGCCGACCCGACCCGGCTGGCGCAGGTGGTCAGCAACCTGCTGACGAACGCGGCCAAGTACACCCCGGCCGGCGGGCAGATCACGCTGACCGCGGAGCGGGCCGGCGGGTTCGCCGTGGTCCGCGTCGCCGACACCGGCCTCGGCATCCCGGCCGACATGCTGCCGAAGGTGTTCGACCTGTTCACCCAGGTGGACCGGCACCTGGACCGCGCCCAGGGCGGGTTGGGGATCGGGCTGGCGCTGGTGAAACGGCTGGTCGAGATGCACGGCGGCACGATCGCCGCCGCGAGCGAGGGGGCCGGCCGCGGCAGCACGTTCGAGGTACGCGTCCCGGCCGCGTCCGCCCCCGCCCCCGCGGCGGTCGCCGCCCCGGTCCGGCCGACGGCCGCCGGCGGGCGGCGGGTGCTGGTGGTGGACGACAACGAGGACGCGGCCGAGAGCCTGTCGGAACTGCTGGCCCTGTGCGGGCACGACGCCCGCACCGCCGCGACCGGCCCGGAGGCGCTGGCGGCGGTGCCCGCGTTCCGCCCGGACCTGGTGTTCCTCGACATCGGGCTGCCGGGGATGGACGGGTACGAGGTGGCCCGCGCGCTGCGGGCGGCGCCCGGCGACACGCCGGTGCTGGTCGCGCTGACCGGGTGGGGGGCGGAGTCCGACCGGCAGCGGTCGGCGGAGGCCGGGTTCGACCGGCACCTGACCAAGCCGGTCGGCCGCGAGCAGTTGGACGAACTGCTGGCCGCCTTCCCGCCGCGCGGGGGAGCCTGACCTGCGGCGTGCCGACTTGGAGAGCCGCGTAGGTGTTTCCCCTCACCCGCCGTGCCGCGCACGGCGACCTCTCCCCAGCGGGGAGAGGTGCTCGCGCAGACCCGCTGACGCCAGGCGCGGCGAGTAGCTTGGCGTATCGGCGGCTGCACCTCTCCCCGCTGGGGAGAGGTCGGCCGAGTCCTCGAGGCCGGGTGAGGGGCAACACCTTAACGATGTCGGGACCAGCTTCTCGACAGCGTCACTCCTTGACCGCCTTCACCAGCTTCGCCACCGTCTTGTTGATGCGGGTCTCGACGTCGCCGGCCCACCGCAGCGCCGGGCGCCCGTACTCGAACAGGTTCGGCCCGCCCTCGTACCCGCCCTCCAGCCACACCCGCCGCGACGGGATGTACGCGAGCATGTCGTCCGCGTACCCGCACACCCACGTGTCCGGCCCGTACTCGGCCTTGAACGACAGCGCGTAATCGACCACCGTTTCCGCCCCCGTGCCGATGAACAGCGTGCCCTTGCCGAGCCGCCACGCGTGGACGGGGTATGGGTACGCGGCGTCGAACTTCGCCCCGGCGTCGAGTTGCCTGAGCAACCGCTCGCCCCACCGCTTCTTGATCGCGTTGGCGTCCTTCGTCGCCGCCTGAAGCTCGTCGCGCGTCACCACCTTCTCGTAGGGCAACTCGACGTACTCGAACGCGGTCTTCAGCCCGGGCGCGACCGGCGTGAGCGGCTTCTTCAGCACCTCTTCCACCGCGTCCGCAAGCATCGAGCCGTACTTCTCGCACAACTCGACCGTGCGCCGCGGTAGCGGGTTCTGGTCGCCGCCGCAGGTGTTGACGAACATCGCCGCGGCTCCCGGGTGGGCCTTCTCGATGGCGAGTTGGGCGAACCCGGGGTAGTCGCCGCACCACTTGGTGAAGTTGAGCGTCGTCGGGTGGCAGGCGTAGCCGAACAGCACCGCGACCAGTTGGTCGTCCTTCGTGGTCACCGTCATGACGGGCACGGTGTGATCGACCGGCCCTTTGAGGGCTTCGCCTTTGGCGAGCAGGTCGGCGACGTCGGCCTCGCGGTTGTTGCGGCGGTTGACCGCGAACGTCGTCTTGCCCTTGCCGGTCGCGAGTGTCACCGGGTCGAGGTTGCGCAGCGCCGCCCCGACCAGTGCGACCAGCTTGGTTTCCATGAGCGCCGTGTACTCTTCGACTAGCTTTTCCTGCTCGGCCTCGACCGGGTAGTAATCGACGAGATCATTACCGAGCCGCGGGCCGCAGTGGTTGTGCGAGAAGGTGATGATCACCTGCCGGCGTTCCAGCTTGTGCTTCGCCTTGAGTTCGGCGAACACGCGGTCGGTCATCTCCTTCGGCATTCCCTGAAAATCGCTGGTGACGAGCACGGCCCGCTCGCCGTCCGGGGCTTCGAGCGCGAGCGCCTTCATCCAGATGTCGTGCAGTTTGCCGTCGGGCAGCCGCTTGGTGCCGTACCCGGCGAGCCACACGCCTTTCTCCGGCGTGGCGACGGCGCGGGCGACACCGGCCTTCCACGTCGGCTCTTGCGCGAACGCCGGCGCGGCGAGGAGGGCGGCGAGCAGCGCGAGCGGCCTGGCGAGGTACATGACGGCTCCCGAACGTGGGTCACTCGCGGAGCGAGTGACACCAGATACCAACACAGGACGCACTCACTACCTGGAAAGCTGAGGGCGCGACTCGCGGAGCGAGTCGCCTACTTTCCTTCCGCGCTCGGCTGCGACTTCAGCCCGGCCGTGTTGACCGCGATCACCCGGTACACGTGCGCCTTGCCCGCCTCAGTCTTCTTATCGGTGAAGGTCATCGGCACGAGCGGTTGGGTCGGCGTGTCGCTGTACTGGAGGTTCTGGAACACCGGGCGGCCGAACGGGTTCTTGCCCGCTTCCGGCAGCGTCGCCAGAACCTTCCCGTCGCGCTCGATGACGAACGCCGCCAGCCCGCTTTCGAGGTCGGCCTCGCACTCCCACGTCAGTTCGTTGCCCTTGAGGCGAACGTTCGTCGGCGCGGGCGGCGGGGTGGTGTCGGTCACCTTCGTGTCCTTCACATACTCCGCCCACAGCTTCGCGAGCGCTTCGTTCGGCAGCCACGCGGCCTTGAGCGGGTCGCCGGTGAACTTCGCGGCCGCGGTCGCCTCCGGGCCGAGCGGCGGGGCGAGCCAGGCCGAGTCCGTCGGCATCGGCTTGAGGGCTTCGCCCGCAGCCTTCGGCAGACGCGCCGAGAGGCACGCGTCCAGCCACGGGATCGCCAGATAACGCTGATTTCCGCAGTCGTGGCTGGACAGCGGATCGACCGCGACGCCGACCAGCCCGCCCTTGCCGCGGACCTCGCCGAAGAACACTTCGTTCGCCGGCCACACACCCGCGAACTGCTTGTCCTTGACCGTCACGCCCTCCCTCGTGCCGAGGTTGCACATGAGCGGCACCTTGAGGGCCGCGTCCGGCAGCGAATGGGCCTTGATCCCCTTGCGGGCCGGGTCGTCCTTGAGGAGCGGCACGCCGGACCGCAGCCACGCCGCCGCGACGCGCTGTGGGTGCAGCATCACCATGCCGCCGCACCAGTGCCCGCCGCCGCTGTGCCCCCACAGCGCCCACGGCACCGTCGCCAGTTCGGGGTGCTTGCTCTTCTCGCCGAGGTCGGTCAGGCACCGGCGGAACGCCGCGTCGGAGCCGTTCCGCGGGTCGCACCACATCTGGCAGTCGGCCTTGTCCGGTTGCTCGTAGGACGGCGACAGCAGCGCGCAATCGTGCTTCTTCGCGAGCGCCTGCCAGTGCAGGTCGTACGCCCCGGTGAGGCCGGACTTGCACGAGCCTTCGCCGCACCCGTGCTGGTGAACGACCACACCGCGGAGCGCCTTCACGCCCGGCGGAATCCACACCGTGTAATTGACCGCGTAGGGCAGTTCGCCCTGAGCGGTCGAGGCGTCGTATCGCACGCGGTAGTACGGCGGGTCGGCCGGCGGGAACACGTCGTAAGGCGGCTTCTGGGCCGGCAGGTCGGCCGCGAAGGCGGCGAGCACGATGGCGAAGGCCGCGAACGCTCGGAACTTCATGGGCAGCATCTCGGGAAGAGGATGTTCGGCCGCCGTTATACCACACGCCCGCGGTCGAGCCGCAGCGTTTTCGTGACGCTCGGCGGCAACTCGGCCGGCTCGTGTGTGACGAACAGCAGCGTCTGGTTAGGCGAAAGTTGCTTGTCGAGCCAGTCGCGGCAGTGGGCGGCGGTCGCGGCGTCCATCCCCTGGAACGGCTCGTCGAGGATGAGCAGCGGCGGCCGCTTCACCAGCGCCCGGGCCAGCAAAACGAGCCGCTGCTCGCCGGTCGAGAGCGTCTTGAAGGGCCGGTTCGCCAGGCGGCTGATGCCGAAGTCGTGGAACAGGCCGCTCACCATACGGTCTTGCTCGTCGGTGGTCGGGCGGTCGCTGAGGGCGTCGAAGAACCCGGTCGCGGCGGTGCGGAAGGCGGTGAGCGGTTCGGTGAAGTACAGGTGGAACTCCGGCGACAGGAGGCCGACGTTCCGCTTCACATCCCAGATGGATTCGCCGCTCCCGCGCCGCTTGCCGAACAGCGTGATGTCGTTCGAGAACGCTTGCGGGTGGTCGCCGCACAGTAGACTCAGGAGCGTGGTCTTGCCGCTGCCGTTGGGGCCGAGCACCGCCCACCGCTCGCCGGCCCGCACCGACCACGACACGCGGTCGAGGATGGTGTGCCCGGCGTGCGTCACGGTGACGTTCGAGAGGTGAAGGAGTTCGGAAGACCCCCCCCCCCAACCCCCTCCCTGCAGGGAGGGGGCTTCCGACTTCGATGACTCGCCAACGTCGGCGGTGCGCGAACGTTCTTGCTCCCCCTCCCTGCAGGGAGGGGGTTGGGGGTGGGTGGGCGCCAGCCGCTGCACGTTCGTCACCCACGCCGGCACCGCGTCCTCGCGGCACACCAGCACCACCCGCGTCCCCTCGCGCACTGTGGCGCCGAGCAGGCTCGACAGGTCGGCGCGGGCGGCCGCGTCCAGCCCGATGAACGGGTCGTCGAGCACCAGCAGTTCTGGCCGCGACAGCATCGCCCGGGCCAGCCGGGCGCGGCGGGTCTGGCCGTTGGACAGCGTCATGAACGGCTGGTCGAGCCGGCCGCTCAGCCCGAACCGCTCACACACCGCGGACCGCTCGGCGGCCGTCCCGACCGACAGGAAGTCGGACAGTGACACCGGGGTGTCGCTGGCGCTGTCGGCGAACTCGTACCGCTGCTGGTAGTACCGCCCGGCGTAGGAGAAGCGGCTCGAATCCTCCTTGAACGTGACGTGCGCGACGACTTGCGAGGCGTAATCGGCCTTGCGGCCGCCGGCCCGCAGGCGGTCGAACAGCGGCCACGTGAGCGTGCCGCCGTGCAGCGGGTGCCGGCCCAAGAGGGCTTCCGCGAGCGTCGTCTTGCCGCTCCCGGTCGGACCCACGATGGCCCACGCGGCGCCTTCACGCACCGTCCAACTGAACCCGCTGAAGACCCGCTCGCCGCCGCGAACCACGGTCGCGTTCGTCAGCTCGAAGACCGCCGGTGTGCTCATCTCGTCAGGATACGACCGGAGCGGTCAGAGCACGAGCACGCCGTCGGGGTCGTCGGTCTTGGTGCTCATGACCGGGAACTGCAACCGGCCGAGCGTGAGGTGGAAGACGACCTTGTCGGGCGTCTCGAAGCCCAGCCGCGAGCGCAGTTCCGCGAGTTGCGGCGAGTACACGTCCAGCCACGCGTGCCGGCCGTTGTCCCAGCGGATGAGGTTGGTGTAGCGGAAGCTGACCGGCCCCGGGGGGTAGCCCCACTCGGACACGTTCGGCGGAACCTGCCCGCGGACGAAGCACACGTGCGGCCCGTAAGCCGAGCCTTTCAGGAGCGCGATCCCGTACCGCTTGAGCAGGTACGAGTAGTAATCCACGATGCCCTGGTCGCACAGGAGCAAGGCCCACCACGGCTCGAATTGCCGCGTGCCGACGCCGGGGTCGTACTGCACCGTGCCGGTCGATTCGAACGGGAAGTCGGACGCGGTCATGGCAGTGCCCTCTTACCAGAGGGACGGCGCGAAGTTCGAGGCGGTTCGGCTTCTTCTGTAGCCGGCCTCTGTTTCGGCCCCTGTGCAACGCTCACTTGCTTCGCAATCTCGCTGCACAGGGGCGAAGGCCGGGGCGACACGCGCGGCATACCTCCGGCCTCACAGAGGCCGGCTACAGAAGAGGCTACGCCTTCAGCACCTCGTCCGCGCCCTCGGCCAAGAGCATCGCGGCCAACTCCTGACCGATCGCCAGCGGAGCCGTCATCAACCCGCCGTGCGTGGCGACGACCCGCCGCTTGCCGTCCGGCGACAGCACCGCGCCGCGAACCGTCAGCACGCCGTCCAGCACCTTCGACGTCGTCCCGATGGGCACCAAGCACCCGCCGCCGAGCGCGTACAGCATCGCCCGCTCGGCTGAAACGCGCGCGAACGTCTCGGCGCAGCGCAGTTGGCTCACGAGCCGCTTGGTTTCGGTGTCGTCGGTGCGGCACTCCAGGCCGATCGCCCCTTGCCCGACCGCCGGGAGCATCCAACTCGCGTCCAACACCTCGGCGATGCGGTCCGCGAGGCCCAATCGCACCAGCCCGGCTTCGGCTAAGATGATCGCATCCAGCGCCTGGTCGTCCAGCTTGCGTAAGCGGGTATCGACGTTGCCGCGGAGGTCGAGCAACTTCAGGTCCGGGCGGCGGTTGAGCACCTGCGCCCGGCGGCGGAGGCTGCTGGTGCCGACCGTCGCGCCTTCGGGCAAGTCCTCGAACCGCTTGTGCCTCCGCGACACGAACGCATCACCCGTGGGGCCGCGCGGCGGCACCGCGACCAACTCCAACTGCGGCTCCGGGATCGTCGGCAGGTCTTTGAGGCTGTGGACGGCGACGTCGGCGCGGCCGTCGAGCAGCGCGTTCTGGATCGCCTTCGTGAACACCCCGAACCCGCCCATCGCGGACAGCGCCGACGCCTGGTCGCGGTCGCCGTGCGTCTCGATCAGCACGAGTTCGACCGGGCGCGGGGCCGCGATCGGCCGCAGCAGCGCCGCAACCGTGTTCGCCTGCCAGAGCGCGAGCGGGGAGCCGCGGGTGCCGAGTCGGAGGGGGGTCACGACGCACCGCCCGGCGCGCCGTCGGCGTGCAACCGCTCGCGGAGCTTCGCCGCTGCCTCGGCGAACGCCATCGGGCCGGTCTGCAGCCGCCGCTGCTCGGCCGGGTCGGATTCGGCATCTTCGAGGGCGAACCACACCGGCCGCCGGCGGTCCGGGTCGGTGAGGTATCGCGGGAAGATGTGCCAGTGCAGGTGCGCCACCTGATTGCCGAGCAGTTCGTAGTTGAGCTTGTGCGGGCGGAACACCGCCTCGACCGCGGCCGCGAGTCGAGCCATTTCGTCCAGGTAGGCGGCGCGGTGCGGGCCGAGGTGACTCAGTTCGGTCGCGTGCTCGCGGGAGACGAGCACGCAGTAGCCGGCGTAGTACTGCCACTTGCCCCACACCGCGACCGAGTGCGGGAACTGCCAGACGACCTCGTCGGCCGGCCACCCGGCGGCGAACTTCTTGCAGAACGGGCAGTTCGGATCGGCGGTCATGGGGTTATCGTAATCCGCCTGATGGTCGTCGCCAAGCGGCGCCACCGCGGTGGCGCCGTGCGACACGTCATAAAAAGCACGGCGTCACCGCAGTGACGCCGCTTGGGGTTGCGGGGTCAGAAGTCGCCGCCACCGCCGTAGTCGCCGCCGCCGAAATCACCACCCCCGCCGTAGTCACCACCGCCGCCGCCGTAATCCCCGCCGCCGTAGTCACCCCCGCCGTAGTCGCCGCCACCGCCGCCGTAGTCGCCACCGCCACCACCGCCGGCGTCGTCACCGCCGCCGTAGTCGCCCCCGCCGCCCGCGCCGGTGCCGTCGTTGTAGTCGCCGGCCCCGGTGTCGCCGGTGTCGCCACCGTACGAGTCGCCGGCCGTCGCCTCACCGCCGAACGCCTGCGGCGGGTAGCTCGTACCCATGATGCTGTTGTACAGGTACATGCCGGCGAACGCGCCGAACATACCGCCGAGCAGCGCGGTGCCGAAGCCGAACCCGCCGCCCCCGCCATAGCCGCCACCGCCGCCGTAATACACCGGGCTGGTCAGCGCGCGGATGATGCCGACAACCAGCCAGATGGTGAGCAGAACCACCAGACCCAAGCAGATCCAGCCGCCGATGCCCATACCTGCCTTCTTTGCCGGTTCGCCGGCCTTGGTGCCCGCATTCCCCACCGGGGTGCCGTCGGTGTGAACCACCTTCGTCCCGCTGAGGTCGTTGATGACGTACTCCGTCGCCCGCAGCAGCGCCGCGTCGCGGTGCTTGACCTTCTCGTCGCCGCTCATCTTCGCCGACTCGCGGAACGCGGTGTCGAAGATCTTCTGCACCTCGCTCGCGTTGGCCGTCGTGAACCCGCGGTTCATGCTCTCCTCGTCCACCCGCACCTCGGTCCACCCGGGGTTCATGCAGATGAGGACGTACGGCCCCTTCGCCTTGTCGCCGCTCGCCACCGAGTTGGCCCAGTCCTTGAAGAACCGCGCCTTGGCGTCCGGCTTGTACTCGCCCTTCTTGTTCTCCGGGATCGCCTTGTACGTATCGACGGTGAAGTGCAGCCCGCGGTCGAACTTGGCCGCGGAGAACTTGTCCTGCGCCTGCCGCTTCGCGCCGTCGGAGAACAGGCCGGCGTCGTCGATGATCGTCATCGCGCCGGCGATGGTCCCGCTCGCCTTCGACGTGGTCGCGGTCGCGGCCGGGGCGAACAGCGCGAGCATGCCGGCGGCCGCCACGGCGGCGAGCGTCGCCCCACCTCTCGTCAGCAGTTTCATGGCTTCTCCTTTTTGACCTTCGTGCCCTTGAGTTCGCCCACAATGTAATCCGCCGCTTTCAGGAGTGCGGCGTCGCGGTGCTTGACCTTCTCGTCGCCGTCCAGCTTCGCCGCTTCCTTCAGCGCGGTGTCGAAAATCTTCACCACCGCACCTTCGGCCGTCTTCTTGAACCCGCGGTTGACCGTCTCCTCATCCGCCAGCACCACCGTGCGGCCGGGGTTCAGGCAGATCAGCACGAACGGTCCCTTCGCCTTGTCGCCGGTCGCCACCGACCGCGCCCACTCGTTCACAACGCGGTCCTTGTCCGAGGCGTCGTCGTACTTCTTCTTCCACGACGCCGGCATTTCCTTGTACGTGTTCACGTTGAAGTTCAACCCGCCATCAAATTTCGTGCCGGCCAGCTTCTTTTCCGCCTGCCGCTTGGCGTCGGCGGAGAACAGCCCGGCCTCGTCGGCCACGAGGAACAGCCCGGGCTTGTCCGCGCCGCGGGCGGGGCCGCACAGGGCCAGCAGAACGACCGCCGAGGTTGTGAGTGCTCTCAAGGCCGCCCCCCGTGTCAGAGCGTTCGCGAGTCTGGTCGCATTCTATCTCACCCGACGCCAGTTACCGCGGGAAATCGCACCCGGTTCCGCCCAGCGTATCATAAACCACACCGCCGGCGAGACACAGCTCGGTTGGCGTCCGTTCACTGGCGACGACAATAGGTATTCGCCGCACCCGGGGAAATCTTTAACGTGCCCAAGCTCAGAGCCACAACAATTCTGGCAGTCAGGACTTCCGCCGGCGCGGCGATCGGCGGCGACGGCCAGGTGACGCTCGGCAACGTGGTCATGAAGGCCGACGCGCGGAAGGTCCGCAAGCTGTACGACGGCAAGGTTTTAGCCGGGTTCGCCGGGGCCGCCGCGGACGCGTTCAGCCTACTGGAACGTTTCGAGCAGAAACTCCGCGACCACCAGGGTTCGGTCCCGAAGGCGGCCACAGAACTCGCCAAGGAGTGGCGGACCGACCGCGTCCTTCGGCGATTAGAAGCGATGCTCGTTGTCCTCGATCGCGACAACCTGCTGCTGATCAGCGGCACCGGCGACGTGATCGCGCCGACGGACAACGTCCTGGCGATCGGTAGCGGCGGCTCGTACGCCCTGGCCGCGGCCCGGGCGCTGATGGCGCACACGCCGTTGAAGCCGGCCGAGATCGTCCGCGCCGGGTTGGAGATCGCCGGCGACCTGTGCATCTACACCAACCGCAACATCGACGTCCAGTCACTGGAGCAGTCGTAAAGTCGGAAGGTCGCAAGTCGTAAAGTCGAAGACTCGTTGGCTTTGGTCTTCGACTTTACGACTTGCGACCTTCCGACTTTACGACGCGAGCAAAGCGAGCCAAAGATGACCCCCAAGCAGATCGTCGCGGAACTGGACAAGTACATCGTCGGGCAGGCGGCCGCCAAGAAGGCCGTCGCGGTCGCCATCCGCAACCGCTGGCGGCGGCAGCAACTCCCGCCCGAGCTGCGCCGCGACGTCACCCCCAAGAACATCATCCTCATCGGCCCGACCGGCGTCGGGAAGACCGAGATCGCCCGGCGGCTGGCGTCACTCGTCGGCGCGCCGTTCATCAAGGTCGAGGCGACCAAGTTCACCGAGGTCGGGTACGTCGGGCGGGACGTCGAGAGCATCATCCGCGACCTGACCGAAGCCGGGATCGGCCTCGTCCGGGCCGAGATGCGCGTGTCCGTGCAGGCCAAGGCGCACGACAAAGTCACGGAGCGGTTGCTCGACCTGCTGGTGCCGCTGCCCAAGAACTCGCCGTGGGAGCCGGAGCAAGAAAAAGAGGAACTGGACCGCCGGCAGCGGACGCGGGAGAAGTTCCGGGCCAAGCTCGAAGCCGGCGAACTCGAAGACCGCGTCGTCGAACTGAGCGTCGAGCAGAAGGCCACCCCGGTCCAGATCTTCTCCAACCTCGGCATGGAGAACATGGACGTCGACCTCCAGGGCATGTTCGACAAGATGATGCCCAAGAACGCCCAGCCGCGTCAGCTTCCGGTGAAGGACGCGCGCAAGGTTCTGCTCGAACAGGAGACGGAGGCGCTGATCGACCGCACCGCGGTGGTGGAGCAGGCGGTCGAGCGGGTCGAGAACCACGGGATCGTGTTCCTCGACGAGATCGACAAGGTGTGCGGGCCGTCGAGCGGGCACGGGCCGGACGTGTCCCGCCAAGGGGTGCAGCGCGACCTGCTGCCGGTCGTCGAAGGGACGACGGTCAACACCAAGCACGGGCCGGTGAAGACGGATCACATCCTGTTCATCGCCGCCGGCGCGTTCCACGTGTCCAAGCCGGCCGACCTGATGCCCGAACTGCAAGGCCGCTTCCCGATCCGCGTCGAACTGACCGACCTGACCAAAGCCGACTTCCTCCGTGTGCTCACCGAGCCGAAACACGCCCTGCCGAAGCAGTACGCGGAGCTGCTGAAGACGGAAGGGGTGTCGCTGGAGTTCACCCCGGACGGGTTGGAGGCGCTGGCCGACATCGCGTTCGACGTGAACCGCACCAACCAGAACATCGGCGCCCGCCGGCTGCACACGGTCATCGAGAAGGTGGTCGAGGAGGTGAGTTTCGACGGCCCGGACCTGCCGGACAAGCGGGTCGTGATCGACGGGCCGTTCGTCCGCGCCAGGCTCGGCCCGGTGGTGCAGCGGGAGGACCTGACGCGGTTCATCCTGTGAGGCGAACCGCGCCCTCACGGTCGCGGTTTGCCAAAACCGTCGCGGTTTTTGCCTCGTCTGAATTACGGTGAGCGGTCCGACTTTCCTGCACAACCCGAAATCCGCACTATGCTGTTAGCAGAGTCGCCGTAACTCGTCACACACAATCCTGATCGGCGCGAACGCGCCGAGCACCACTCACGAGGCACATCATGCGGAAGCGGATGCTGACCGGGCTGCTCGCGACGACGGCCGGGCTGGCCGCGCTCCTGTCCGGCCCGACCGGGCAGGCCGGCGCGCAGGACAACAAGGCCAAGCCCAAGCACCTGTACGGGCACAACCTGCGGGTGCGGCCGGGCGGCGAGACCGACTGGCCCAAGGCGCTGAAGATCGGCGTGGAGGTGTTCGAGGAGAGCGGCAGCAAGGCGGTCGTCACCATCAGCGACGTGGGGGCGCTCACGGTGACCGCGCCGACGGCGGCCGGGGCCGACCGCAAGAGCGAGTGGAAGACCGCCCACGACCTCCGCTGCCGCAAGGCCGGCGAGGTGGACCGCACCCAGAAGACCAAGCAGTGGGGCGTCGAGCTGTTCCACGACCGCAGCCTGAACAAGCTCCTGTACGTGTGCGAGTCCGGGTCGGTGGCGATGGCCCCGGTGCCGGCCGGGCTGGTGACCGACAAGGGGCCGACGCTGCACCACGCGATGGACCTGCGGGTGCGGCTGCCGGAGCAGGTCGAGTTCAAGGACGCCAAGCGGTTCGGGGTGGAGGCGTTCAAGGACGAGAACACCGGCGGGCTGATCTACATCACCGAGGTGGGCGCGATCGCGACGGCCGCGGCCCCGGCGGCGCCGCCGGACGCGAAGAACCAGGGGCCGAAGGCGGTCTACGGCCTGGACCTCCGCGTCCGCGGTGCCGACGAGCCGGAGTTCACCGAGAAGACGAAGCGGGTCGGCGTCGAGGTGTTCGAGGATCCGAACGCCAAGACGCTGGTCTACATCACCGAGACCGGGTACATCGCGGTGGTGCCGCAGGCCAAACTGATCGACGGCGTGCGGGGGGTGACGTGGAAGAGCGCCCTGAACCTGCGCGCCCGCAAGGGCGGGCAGGAGAAGTTCGAGGAGGCCAAGAAGTACGGGATCGAGGTGTTCCTCGACAACCGCACCGAGAACCTGCTCTTCGTCAGCGAGACCGGCTCCATCGCGGTGTTGCCCAAGCAGTAGTCGAAGGTCGTAAAGTCGAAGGTCGTAAAGTCGAAGACAGAGTTGGTGACTGTCTTCGACTTTACGACCTTCGACTTTACGACTTGGGACTATACCGCGTGAACCCACCCGGTCGGCTCCAGCCGCTCGCGCCGCCCGCCTTCCTCCAGCCACAGCCCTTCGGCCACACACTCGCCCACCTTCGCCAGCCCCGCGACCGGCGGGGCGGCGAGCAACCTCCGCCCGTCGTCCGGCGACACCGCGAACACCAGCTCGAAATCCTCGCCGTCGCCCAGCGCGTGCCGGAGCGGCGGCCGGCCGCTCGTGCGACTCAGTTCAAGGGCCGCGTCCGCAATCGGAATGGCGTCGGCGAACAGCACCGCGCCGCACCCGCTCTCCTCGCAGATGTGGTTCAGGTCGGCCGACAAGCCATCACTCATGTCGCACATCGCGTGCAGTTCGACCGCGGCGTGAAGGGCCAGCGCCTCCCGCACCCGCGGCGTGAAGTCGAGGTGATGGCCGAGGATGCTGCCGCCGAGCGGCCCGGTGACGAACACCCAGTCGCCCGGCTTCGCGCCGCTCCTTCGCACCGGCCCGCGCCCGGTCGCCTCGCCGAACGCGGTCACCGAGATCACCAGCTTGCCGTCCCAACTGTTCGTGTCGCCGCCGACGACGGCCACGCCGAAGGCGTCCGCGGCCTCGCGCAGCCCGAGGTACAGCTCCTGCGCGAGTTCGCGGCCGCCGCGGGGCAGGGCGACGCTGACGACCGCCGCGACCGGCGCCCCGGCCATCGCCGCGATATCGCTCAGGTTGGCGTTCATCGCCTTGCGGCCGACGCGGCGGGCCCCGACTTCCGCCAGGATGAAGTCGGTGCCGTCCATGAGCATGTCGGTGGTGACCAGCAACTCGCGGGAAGGCGGGGTGAGGGCGGCGCAGTCGTCGCCGGGGCCGATGCGAACCCGCGGGTCGGCCGGGGTCCGCTCGCGCAGCCACCGGATGTACTCGAACTCGCCGGGCATCCGTCACCCCATCGCCTTCAGTTCCGCGACGATCTCACCCCGCAAATACACCTCCATGTCGGCCAGCGCCCGCGCCGCGGTCATCCCGTCGAAGACGCGGTGGTCGAAGTGCAATCGCACATCGACACTTCCGTCCGGCCGGAGCACCCCGGTGTTCAGCGACACCGCCAGCGGGCCGATCAGGTTCAGCGCCGTCGCCCCGCTCGGCCCGGTCAGCGACACCCCGAACGTGCCGAAGTTCTTGGCCTTCATCCGGCCGTTCCACGCGGTCGCCCACCGCCACAGCACCCGCCTCACCGGCAGCGGCAACCGCGAGTACTTGATCTGCCGCTTGAAAGGCCGGACCTCCTCCAGCGGCTTCGCCCGCCACTCGTCCAGCACGGTGACCAACTCCGCCAGGGGCCGCGTGTCCGGGGCGCGGAGGAAGCCGAAGAACACGCCCATCTCGCCGCGGTACTCGCGCTCGACCGCGACCGACGCGACGCTCTCGTCCGCCTCCCACAGGTGCGGCCACGGCACCGGCAGGTACGCGCGCCGCAACTCCGGCCGCCGCGCCGCGACCGCCGCGTACGCCTTCGCCAGCAAGAGCGCCCACGCCGGCCGCCGGGCGGTCGTCTGGCGCGCCGCGACCACCTCGGCCAGCTCCATCCGCCGCTCGAACGTAATGATCGGCGCGTGCCGCGACGCGTACATCAGGTCGCACACGAACCGCCGCGGGACGGACAGCCCGACCCGGTGACCGCGCACCGACATGCCGAATCCCCCGCGCCCGTTTGCCGCACTCGCGGTATAGTGTAGTGCCGGCGTTCGGCCCTCTGCACTCACCGATTGCGCACCATGCCCGCACCCGACGACCCGCTCGCCCCGCTCCGCGAAGCCCTCAACGTCTCTCCGACCAACGTGCCGCTGCGACTGCACATCGCCGACGCGCTGCTGGCCGCGGGCCGCGCCGACGAGGCCGAGGCTCTACTGAAGGACGGGCTGACCCGCACCGCCGGCGACCCCCGGCTGAAGCTCGCGCTGGCCCGCGTGTACCTCAAGCAGGGCAAGTATTCCGCCGGCATCGTCGTGTGCGAAGCCCTCACGCAAGGCGAGTTCGCGCCGGCGGCGCTGGTCGTACTGGCGCGGCTGCTGCTGCGGTCCGGGGAACCGGACCGGGCCGCCGACGCCTACCGCAAGGCGGTTCTGGCCGACCCGGCACTCGCGGACGCCGAACTGGCCGAGCAACTCGGGGCGGCCGACGCCCCGGACGACGAAGCGGACGACCCGCTCGGCGGCCGCGTGCCCGCCGGGCCGGTCGAGATGCCCGACGACGTCGCCCAGTTCGAAAGGCCGAAAGTTACGTTCGCCGACGTCGGCGGCATGGAGCCGGTGAAGGAGGAGATTCGCCTCAAGATCATCTACCCGCTCCAACACGCCGACCTGTACAAGGCCTACGGCAAGACGATCGGCGGCGGGCTGCTACTGTACGGCCCCCCGGGTTGCGGGAAGACGTTCCTGGCCCGCGCCACCGCCGGCGAGGTGCAGGCGACGTTCGTCTGCGTCGGGCTGCACGACATCCTCAACATGTGGTTCGGCAACACCGAGAAGAACCTGCACAAGGTGTTCGACCAGGCCCGCCGCACCCGGCCGAGCGTGCTGTTCTTCGACGAGGTCGATGCGATCGCCGCCAGCCGGGCCGACTTCAAGCAGAGCACCGTCCGCCCGGTGATCAACCAGTTCCTGTCCGAGCTCGACGGCGTCAACGCGAGCAACGACGGCGTGCTGGTGATGGCCGCGACGAACGCCCCGTGGCACATGGACAGCGCGTTCCGCCGCCCCGGCCGCTTCGACCGCGTGGTGTTCGTGCCCCCGCCGGACGCTCCGGCCCGCGCCCTGATCCTGCAACTGCACTGCGCCGGCAAGCCGCAGTCGAACCTCGACTTCGCCGCCGCCGCGCAGGCGACCGCGGACTTCTCCGGGGCCGACCTGAAGGCCGTGATCGACCGCGCCGTCGAGGCGAAGCTGCAAGAGGCGGTGAAGACCGGCATCCCCAAGCCGCTGACGACCAAAGACCTCCTCGCCGCGGCCGGCCAGGTGAAGGCGAGCACGCGGGAGTGGTTCGCCGACGCCCGCAACTACGCCCTCTACGCCAACGACGGCGGCCAGTACGACGACCTCGCCAAGTACCTCAAGCTAAGATAAGCGGAGATCATCCATGCCAATTCGCATCGTTTGCCCTGGATGCGACATAAAGTTGACTTTGAATGATGATCGGGCGGGGACTACTTTCCCGTGCCCGAAGTGCGATACACCAATTACCCTACCACTCCCCACACCTGCGCCGATTCCAGGTCGCTTTCCGATACCATCGACGGCACGTCATCCGATGAGTAAACGTCCGTGGAAGACGCGGCGTTCTGAGTTCAAAACTCAAGCAAATACAAACCCAGTTGTGGATGTGTTGGGGTGCTTAGGTTCTGTTGACGTTGGTTGACCATCTGGGGTAAGGAGTTGGGCGCGATTTCCTCCCCGTTTCGGTGTCGGTCATGCGGTACATGCTCACGGACGAGCGGTGGGCGGCGATGGAGCCGCTGGTG